>Ga0334895_1000290_pt1 | contig 77108 bp, 70 predicted proteins | sample GraSluR3_MG_7_FD_207229 | JGI IMG/M metagenome (GOLD analysis project Ga0334895, IMG submission 207229) | Sludge microbial communities from methane-producing bioreactor in Wageningen University, Netherlands - Granular Sludge_31_05-R3 | ecosystem: Engineered > Bioreactor > Anaerobic >... | reverse complement strand
TTCTCGCCATAGCAAGCACTCCGGCATGATCATGGGACAGATCGGGATGAAACTCGTCCTGGATGGTGTATCCGGGGCCTCCATATCCGGTGCCATATGGGCATCCGTCTTGGATCATGAAGCCGTCTATAACGCGATGGAAGATCAAGCCGTCATAGTAGCCGGAATCCGCAAGATCTCGAAAGTTCAATGCCGTGATCGGCACCAATTCATCGTACAACTCCGCCGTGAAAGTCCCCATGGAAGTGTGCCAGCGAGCAAAAAGACGTGCAGAACCAATGCTAGGAATGCACAGGCACATGATTATAAGAGGAATAAGTAGCTTCGTCTTCATCATTATCTCTCCTAAGATTCTTTGGGATTTTCTGTGTCAAAATCATCCGCGATGGCTTCCCTATCGGGGAAGCGTTCGGCAAGTGCTTCCAAAGAGCGCTTGCTCAGCATCTGCCGCTTTAGCTTCTTATCCCGAGGGCAGTCATTGAGCGCCGGCAGCAGTCCAAAATTCGCATTGGCAGGTGTGAAGCGCTGCTTGCCCGGATCTTGAATTAGCCGTCGCCAGAGTTGTCCCAGGATGCTCTCTTCGGGTAGTGAGCTATAGCCATTTGCGATAATCCCCGCGATCAGCATGCCACTGGCGATGCATTCCACATAGCCTTCCACACCGCTCAATTGACCCGCGACCCACAGATCATCGCGCACTTTAAGGCTGAGATCCGGGTTTAGAATCACGGGAGAATTCAGATAGGCATTGCGATGGATGGAGCCCAGACGCAGGAAGACGGCATTCTCCAAGCCCGGGATTTGTCTGAAGATGCGCTTCTGCTCAGGATAGCGCAACATCGTCTGACAGCCCACCAGATTGTATGCCGTCAAATCGCTGTTTTCAGCGCGCAGCTGCAGGACAGCAAAGGCTTTCTTACCCGTCGTGGGAAGCTCCAGCCCCATCGGACGCATCACGCCATGGCGCAAAGTGTCCTTCCCGCGACGTGCCAGCTCCTCGATCGGCATGCAGTTTTCATAGAAATTGAACTTATCGCCTTTGAAGAACTCGTTCTCAAACTCATGGGATTCATGCTTCTCGCCCTGAAGAAGCGCTTCCACGAAGGCGTAGTACTGATCTCTTTCGAAGGCGCAGTTTAGATAATCCGCGTCCCCTTTGTCATATCGCGCTTTGGCGTAGACCAGTTCACGATCGATGGAATCCGCATCCACGATGGGAGCGATGGCATCAAAGAAGAAGAGGTGCTCCTCGCCCAGAAGCTCTTTGAGATGGCGCATCATGGGCTCAGAACATAGCGGGCCTGTCGCCAAGATCACCTTCCCTGAAGGGATCTGAGAGACTTCCTCTCGTATCACCCGAATCCGGGGATGAGCTTCGATCAGCTCCGTCACTTTGCGAGCAAAAAGCTGCCGATCTACAGCCAGGGCATGTCCTGCTGGGACTCTGCATTCATGCGCGACGTCCAAAAGCTTGGCGCCGAGGAACTTCATCTCTTTTTTAAGCAAGCCGGCACCGGTGTCTAACCGAGTGGATTTTAGGCTGTTGCTGCAGACCAATTCTGCCAGATCGCCGCTGTTGTGTGCCTCGGTCTGTTTCTTGGGGCGCATCTCCCAAAGTTCGACCTCAAAGCCCCTGTCAGAAAGTTGCAGGGCTGCCTCACATCCGGCAAGACCTCCGCCAATAATGGTTATCTTTTCTTTCACAATTCCCGCTTGATCATGGTGATATAGCCATCCAAATCTGCAAAACCCATGCTGGCATATAGGTGCCGGGCAGCAGGATTGTCGCGATGTACTTCCAGCTTTGCTTGATAGCCGGTTTCTTTGGCGATCAAAAGCGCATCTCGCAAAAGCGCGCGCCCGATCCCCCGGTTTTCCTGCTCCCGCCGCACTGCCATATGATGGATATAGAGCCGACGATAATCGTGATTTACCCACAAAGCACCGAGGATTTGCCCATCTTCTTCTGCCGCGATGATGAGACCTGTGTGCTCCAAGGAATGCGAGATCGCCTCAAAGCTATCTGCGCGCTGAGGATTGGTGATTCCCCTTTGGGACCACAGCTCTATGAGCCCGGCATAGAGCCTCTCATCGAGCTTTTTGTATCTGATGATCTGCATTTTAGTAGGATATCCTTTTAAACAAGTCAGGTGGACGCATGAACCGAAAGACGGAATTGAACTCCACCTGATATATGATCGAATAGTCATCATCTATCATCATCATATGCCGAGAATTATCAAAGCGAGCAAAGCTGAGCTTCTGCACATTATCGTCCATGTCCGTGATCCATACTGTAGCCATCGGCTCGCTAAAGGCTTCCATGCTCTCTTCATCATCGCCGGCCATGAAGATGTAGCTGCGGAAGTTTTGCAAAATGCTAATAATCTTGACCAAGGCGTGATTGCCAAAATCCACCATAAATTCGTTGTTCGCATCGCGGTAATACCACTGCGTTCCCAGCCTGTATAACGTGTATTTGTTTGAAGGATAATCGACCTTGATCTCCTTGATCTCTTCTTCCCAATAGTGCACAATGAGCGGAGATCGCCAGTTTATGATGCTCGGATGAAAGCTCTGCACCACCTTGCTGCGGATCTGATAGACATTGTCATCATCGGCAAAGCGGAAGTAATCCCAAGCGTTTCCGATGTTGCTAAAGAGCACATGCCGTTCTTGGCGAGCGCTTTGGACTTTCACGTGCAAGGCCTCGGAATCCTCCAATCTGTATCTTCGGATGGCGTCCTCACCTGAGCTCATGGGCGTGATGGCATAATCCGCGCTCAACACCTCATCAAAGAAGCGAGAGATTCTCAAGCTGTCTGCTTCCCAGGTAACGGGATCTTCAAAGAACCACGTATCTCCTTTCAGAAGGAGATCAATGCTGCCTTCATCGTCCCAGATGCGGATCTTCTCGGCGCTGTTTGCCAGATTTCCAAAGATCTTTCGGCTACGCTCTTGTGGGTTATTGAGCCTCAAGATGATATAAGCTATCAGCAATACTGCCAAAAAAGCCAGCAGGATGAGTCTAGATCTTTTCATTATACTGCCTCAATTTTAGTTTTCTGCGAAATGCCATCAAGAGCCCGATCATCACGAGGATAAAGGATGGAAGTCCGATGGATATCACCTTCACGATGTTCTTGATATTGGTTTCGATCTTCCCCAGATCTCCCCAATCTATGCCGATCTCACGCATAAAGCGCGTCACACTCAACGGGGATGAGCTAAGGTGGCGAGAGCGAATGTGGATCATGCTATCTCGCTCTGTAAGATAATCTAGGGCATTTAGGATAATGTTAACGCGGTCGTTATAGATCTCTCTATCGGTGTTTATCACCAGTTCTTTATCGCCAAAAAGCACCATCTGAATCTGCGGTGAACTTGAGACGAAATCCGGATCATCATCTGCCAAATCGCTATCAGCAAAATAGCTATTAAATGCGCCTTTCAAAAGAGCCCCGGTCGTGATAGACCCCGCGCTAAAATCTTCAAGCGTAGGGCTATAGATCAGATCTTGTGAGATCTCAAACTCCGGTGCGCGCATCCAGCCGGAATACGGTGAAGTCTGCAAGATAGGCTCAAAGCTCACGCCCTCTCTTCTGGCGAAGCTGATGCCGCTGGCAAGATACATGATGATATTGTCGATATTCTGCGTGATCATATGATCACTGCCTCGCTGCACGGGATACATAGGATAGTTCACCATGTTGCCCAGTCCCACTTGCTGCTTATCGTTGTACATATCCAAGACCACATCATCAGAGAGCCTAAAGCCATAATGCTCGATCATATCGATGACATTTGTATCCAGCGGGAAAAGATAGCGCCCATCCGTGTCCACTTTGTCCTGCAAAAACACCACTTTGCCACCCTGCATGATGTATTGATCCAGATGGTAAAGCTGTTCCTGCCGGATGTTCCGCGCGGTCCCTGTAAACAATAGGGCATCCATCCCGGATAGCGGGCGCATAAGATCGGTGTCTCTGACATCGAAGTTTGAGTAAAGAGCACGTTCAAAGTATTCTGTGTTAAACTCGTAATATGTAGTGTCTCGAAATACCGCCACCTTCGGAAGCGTATGCGCTGCCAGGCTTTGGATGCGCATGGTGAGCTGATACTCCAGCTGAGGCTCGATTCTCGGCAAAAGATCCATGACCTCGACCCTGCCCTGATACTCAAAGATCAAGCCAAAGATCACTTCTGTAGTCGTAATCTGATCATTTTCATAGATCTGAAAGCGAACCCTGCTCAGCCCGCTATTCTGCGCCAATGAATAGAGCTCTTCCCTACTGGATGGTCTGACAAACTCATAGCGAAATTTTCCCCGAGAAGCGCTTTGATACTCGTTCAAAAGATCCCGTGTATAGCGATCCAGGGAGTTAAGCGTCGCCGGGAGCTCTTGTGACGACAATAGCTTGACCACCATCACATCTTCCAAAGACCGCACAGCGTCTTTGCTGACAGGGCTGAGACTGTATGCCTTCTGACGGGACAGATCCCATCTCAAGCTCAAAAAACCCACCACCATCAGAAGAACCACGACGATGCCGATCTTGATAAACAGGCTTCCGGTAATGCTAAATGTCTTTTTCATCCTAGCGCTCCTGCATCATGTTTTTGCTCTGTAGGTTAAACTCTGCCAAAAAGGCGAAGATCATGCATACTGCCACAAAAAACATCATATCCCGAAGATCCAAGACACCCCTCATGAAGCCTGAGAGATGATATTCAAAACTAAAGAACTGGATATATCTCACCACCGATAGCGGCATGACCACCAATACAAAACGGATGGCATAAAAGAAGCCAGAGATCGCCAGAGCTATGACAAATGCCAAGATCTGATTTGATGGAAGCGAACTGGCAAAGACCCCGATCGAGATATATGCCAAAGACGCCAAAAGCAATCCCAAAATGCCGGTGATAATGGCTCCATAATCCACATTCTGCCCCAGCACCATGATGATCGCCAGATAAAGCACGCTAAATGACATCAAAGTCAAGATCTGCAAAAAGGCAGCTATGATCTTGCCCCACACCACCTGAGCCAAGCGGATCGGCAGGGTGGAGATGAGCTCAATCGTACCGCTGCTGCGCTCCTTGGCGATGCTGCCCATTGTGATGGCTGGGATAAAGAAGACATAGAGCATGTGGATCGCCCCAAAGAGATTCCTCATCTCTGCTAGGTTTATCTTAAAGACCGTGGTGGCAAAAGTCGCCCCACTTATCACCAAAAATAGCACATACACGATATAGGAAGTCACCGAGCGCATCGCGAGTTGATATTCTTTTTTTGCAATCGTCCAGGTCGCGTTCATTGGGATTCCCCCTTTTTGTCTGTGTCTTGCCGGCTTGTTTGTCCGAGAATAGCCTCCTCAGTCTCTCCCGCGTCGGAGGGAGGAACCTCATGGGAGGCCTCCAAGGGCAGTTCCGGCTTGGGATCTTTAAAAGAAGCGCCATCGTCGGCTTGTCCACCGGATTTGGTGAGATTGTGGAAGATCTCTTCCAGGCTCTTGCTGTGGGCATAGAGACTCACGATGAGCCAGCCCTTGGCGGTGACCCGTCTGGCGATCTCATGCTTGAGATCCTTTTCAGCGGGAATGCTAAGGCGGATCTTATAGTGATTTCCCTCTTGGATATTCTCCTCGATCCTCAGCCCCGGAATATCATCAAAGATCCCCTGCAGATCCACGTTCTCGCCTTCAAGCTCCAGATTCAAGCTCTGATAGTCCGCTAGATATCTTCCCAGATTCGCGATCTCATCATCCACGATGATCTTGCCACTATTGATGATCAAGACCCGATCACATAGAGCCTGAACTTCTTGCATGATATGCGATGAGAGGAGGACGGTCTTTTCTTTGCCCAATCTACGAATGAGCTCGCGGATCTCAAGGATCTGATTTGGATCCAGACCACTGGTGGGTTCGTCCAAGATCAATACTTCAGGATCATGCAAGATCGCCATAGCCAAGCCCACTCTCTGCCGATAACCCTTGGAAAGAGTCGCCACTTTCTGAGTAAGCACTGCCTTGAGGCCGCAGCTTTCGACGACAAACTCCAGCCTTTCCTTATATTTCGCTTTTCCCATCTTGCGCAGATCCCCGATGTATCTGAGGATCTCAAGCGTAATCATCTCGTCATATAGCGGATTATGCTCAGGAAGATATCCGATCTTCGTGCTGGTGAGGATAGGATCCGAAAAGATGCTTTCCCCATCCATCTTTATGCTCCCGGCACTAGGCTGCAAATAACCCACCATCATCCGCATGGTCGTCGTTTTACCCGCCCCATTGGGACCAAGAAACCCGGTAATGCTGCCACTGTCGACCGTGAAGCTAATCTCATCCACAGCTTTGATCGCACCAAAGTGGCGGCTTAGCTTTTCTATCTGTATCATATACTAGTTTTTGCTCCTGTTATCGCATCATAAACTGCATATTCATATTCAGCTCAGGCTCTTTAAGAGAGATCTTCTCACCTTCTTCAAGGCCTGAGATTACTTCTACTTTGTGAAAATCATTGGCTCCCAATCTCACCACCCGCGCCTGCGGACTAGTGTTCGTTTGTGGAGCTTCTTCTTCCCCTTCCGGTTTTGGAGGGATCACATACACAATATCTTGGTTGTTTTCATCTGCAAAAACCGCTCCAATTGGGATAACAATCACATCTTCACGTGAATCTCCTTGGATGCTCATAGCGGCTGTCATGCCGGGCTTTACCAAATCCCCGGTTGCATTGATGCTGATCTCCACGGGGAAGACCTTGGCATTGTTGACAGTAACCGCCTTGGGTGCGATTTTGACTATCTCACCTTCAAAATTCTCGTAGGGCAGAGCGTCGAGCTTGATGTTGGCCTTTTGTCCCACTTCAAATTTCGCGATATCTACTTCATTGATGTTTGAGAGCACCACCATGTTTGAAAGATCAGCGATCTGCATGACCACCGTGCCCTCACCAAAAGCGTTTATGCTGGAAGTCACCATCTCGCCTTCATTGACTTTGCGCTCGATCACCGTTCCACTGCTGGTGGCATACATATGGATCACTGTGCCGGGAACGTCCAGATCCCGGATCATCTCATATTGACTGCTGGCTTGGTCATATTGGATCTGTGCCACCCGCAAAGCATCGCGCGCGCTATCAAAATCAGCTTGAGATATATAAGCATTCTCCAAAAGCACGGTCTTGTCTTCAAAATCTTTTGTCGCCTGCTGAAGAGTGAGCTCGGCTCTTTGCAGAGTAGCTTTGGTGTTAAATAGTGTATTTGCCTGATTGTAATCCGGCTCGATATCAGCAATGATATCTCCCATCTTCACATGATCATTTTCATCTTTATAAAATCTTACCACTTTCCCGGAAACACGGGATTTCTGAGCAACCGTGCTGGCGGGTTGTAGCTCTCCGGTGATCTCTATCTTGGAATCGATATCCCCTCTTGCAACCGTGTGTTCATTGGCGTATCCGTCGATCTGACCAAGCTGACTGCCGGCTCCTTTGCGACATCTGTTAAAACCGATTACGATCAATATCACCACGATAATGATGGCGATTAACTTCCATTTTTTGCGCATAATACCTCGCTCATTAAAACAAATATTGTCCTATGTTCAAAGCAAAGCATGAGGACTCTTGTGTCAACAAAAAAGCCTCGAAACCGGCCTTCACTTATTGGCAGCTATGCTTTCTTTTAACAACAGTTGATTCCCATAGATCAGCCATGTACCACCAATGCGCTTGAGATAGGAAAAGTATCCTGTGTCCTCAGGCTCAGTGTAGGTCACGGTCTCGATCTCAGATTGATAGACATCGCGCGAGTGAACCACCGCATAATCTCCCTTGAGATCTATCCATATCACTTCAATATCCACAAGTGAGAATCTCCCCATCCGGTCAAGAATCTCTTCATTGAGATGCCTAGTGATATCTCCCTTGTGCAGATAATCTCGATGCACCCGATCCATGATGCCAAAGACATTACCGAGATTGAAGTCCATCTCAATGTCGTAAAAGAGATCCGTGATCTCCTTCCGATTCAAGCTGTCTGCATCATCAAAATCGCAGCTTAAGAGCAGCATACTCATGGCGCAGATCAGGATGATGAGGATCTTGGTCATTTTTGGATCTCAAATACCGCCAAGCTCTCAATGTGCCATGTGTTTGGAAACATATCAAAGCAGTGCAAACTCTTGAGCTTGTATTTGTCGCCTGTCAGAAGAATCTTCATGTCACGCGCCAAGCTCATCGGAGAACAGCTAAGATACAATATCTTATTGATCTCAGCCTTGCGGATCGCCCACAGACTGCTCTGAGGCACTCCGCTGCGCGGAGGATCCAAGACTATCGCGTCCGCGGCAAATTCCTCGCTGATCTGAGTGATCATCTGCTCAAATTTCCCGGCGATAAAGCGGGTGTTTTCGAATCCATTGTCTGCCGCATTCTGTTTCGCATCATCGATCGCCGCCCCCAACTCCTCTATACCGAGCAGGGCTTCCAAGGATGAAGCCAAGCTAAGGCCAATGGCACCGATCCCACAATAGGCATCGATCAATCTTTTTGATCCCTTTAGCTCTGCTCTCATCAGATTGAGAATCTCTTCCATGGTGTCGGGATTCACCTGCCAAAAACTGCGATAGTGGATCCTAAAGGAAATCTCGGAAAGCGTGTCCTTGAGATAATCCCTTCCCCAGAGTAGCTTCTCTTCGGGGCCTAGGATCACGTTTCCTCGCTCTCGATTGATGTTTTGCACGATCCCCACGATCTGCGGGAAAGCTTCGATCAAACCCTGGGTGATGGTCTTGGAAAAAGGCAAGCGCCCATTGCGACAGACCAAGATCAAAAGGATCTCACTTTGATCCCGATTGCAGCGCAGGCCGATGTGTCTGAGGCAACCCTTGTGACTCTCTTCGTTGTAGATCTCCACTTTGGCTTTCCTGCAGAGCTGCATCAGAGTCCGGGCTATCTCATCAAATATGGGGGGATGATTCAGGCAGGTCTCATGCTCCACGATCTGATGTGAGTAGCGCGCAAACATGCCATAGCTATAGCCTTCTCCCACGGGCATATAGACCTTGTTTCGATAGTGATTCTCTTGGGGGGAGGGAATCACCGGGTCCACTTCGATCGATTGCTCACGAAAAAGCTCCTGAACAAGGTTGTGTTTGTATTTCAACTGCGTCGGATAATCCAACATCAACCAATCACAGGCTCCGCATGGCTCTTTACCTTCAAAGGCTTCGCATTTGACAGGAATCACTCCCTCGCCGCGCTGATGAAACTTCACAGCTTTGGCAAATGCATGGTCCTTCTTCTCTAGAGTGATCTCAAAATCTATCTCATCACCGATGGCTGTATTGGGCACGAAGATGGCTTTATCTTGCCAAAAGCCCAGGCCCATCCCGCCCATGGCGATCTTTTCTATCCGCAGTCTTTCTGTATTCATCAAAGATTCCTTAGCCGCTCGATGCGGTCTGAAATATGTGGGTGTGTAGCAAAGAGCGAAGCTTTGCTCTTGCTATTTATCTTCGCCAAGGCAAAACTGTCTTGTTTTTTGGGCATTTGATAGAACTCTTCGATCTTCTGAAGCGCTGAGATCATACTTCCTGCTCCGGTGAGCTCAGCAGCACCTCTATCCGCACGGTATTCACGATATCGAGAATAGTAGGACACAGGGATCATCGCCAAAAGCATCAATCCATTCTGTAGAAGCATCACCACAAAGTAATATCCAAAGAAGCCCAAGCCGCCGCGGCCACGATTATCGCGTAGGGCAATATCGACTCCCAAAGCTACTATGCGCGCCAGAAACATCACGAAAGTATTGACCAATCCCATCACTAGGGTCATGGACACCATGTCTCCCTGGCTGATATGAGCCATCTCATGGCCTGCTACAGCAGCGATCTCATCCTCAGAAAGGCGATTCATGAGACCCTGTGAAAAGGCTATCATGGATTTATCCTTTGAAGCACCGGTCGCAAAAGCATTGACATCGGCAGAGGGGTAGATTCCCACTTCCGGCATCTTGATCGATGAATGCCGTGCCATCGCTTCGATCGTCTCATACAAAAAGCGAGCCTTGGGATCCATGTCTCCGGGGCCAATGACGCGCACTTTGTATGATGCCTTGGCGATAGTCCTGCTGAGCGCCAAAGAGATAAACGAACCCAAAAAGCCAAACACAGCACATAAGATCAATATTGAAATCACAGTACTTTGCGGCATGGGAACAAAGGCGAGTATCACGGATAGCATCATCACTACCAGAAAATTGATCGTCAGGTAGAATCCAATGCGTTTCAATCCTTGCATTTGTAACCTCCAAATACATATATGGTTGCAATCTCTCACATGGCGGCTTTCATGGCAAGAGAAATCTGCATACCATGGTTTATACAAGATATTACTGCCTTCACTGCACAAAAGCAGCTAAGGCATGACTCTTTCTATTTGGGCTCAAGCCGGCAAAAGATTATCATGTCCCTGTGAGGAGAACTACGATGAAAATCTTGCGCTATGACGCCCTGCGAGACGCCGATAGACTGATCTCGCTCTTAAAACACGAAGGGGATGACTGGAGCTGCTATCACTCAGACACAGCGGCACCAAGATATCTCAATGCCCTCAAGCAATCCATCAGCTATGTGACATATGAAGATGACTGCCTGTGCGGATATGTCCGAGCTTTGGATGATTGTGGCTTGTACATCTATATATGTGATCTTCTGGTGATGAAAGAACATCGCGGGAATGCCATCGGTAAAAGCTTGATGGAGCACCTTAGGGCGATCTTTCCCAATCAAAATGTATATGTGATGTCCGGCGTGGATGGCTATTATCATAAGCTAGGCTACCACAAAGAAGGCAGCATTTTTGAGCTTCCATAAGAATCTTCCATCGAGCAAATCTATAGCAGAATTGATAGCCGTAAATGCTTGCAATTTATGGGCTGCTCATGCCTTGCTCACCGGTCGCTCACCGGTCGAGCGTGCAAGCGGTGAGAAAATAAGGACTTAGGCGATTCGCGGCTGTTATTCCCAGCCCAAACCGGAATCCATCGCTAAATGTCTCGAAAACACCGAAAACCAATACTACAATATCAAAGGAGTTACAAAATGATTAATAGAGCTGCAAACGACACTACACCTATGTACCTGGATACCTTTCTTAATAGAATAAATACGCTCAGACCCTTCAGAGATGACGAGTATTTGACCATGTGCATGAATATGTCAGATGAAGACGAACTACCCTTCTCTGAAGGCTCTCAAGAGCTCAAAGACGCCATGATCGCTGCCCGTGACCTCATTATCGGATACCCTAAACGTGGAGTCCTTAATCTCATCAAACACGTCAGAACCAAAGACAATATACCCCGCTCCCACTTCTGGTGGTATATCGACGAGCTCTGATCTCATTCCACTCATGCCATGCTGAAAACCAATACTATAACATCAAAGGAGTTCAATAATGTGGAAAAGACCTGCAAACGACACTACACCTATGTACCTGGATACCTTTCTTAATAGAATAAATACGCTCAGACCCTTCAGACCTGACGAGTATATGACCATGTGCATGAATATGTCAGATGAAGACGAATTACCCTTCTCAGAAGGCTCTCAAGACCTATACAATGCTATCTATGCTTGCAAGGAGCTTATCTTAGACCCTCCATACAACTACGTTATCAGCTATGTTAAGCCTTATAGAGAAAAGTATAGCATACCCCGCTCCCACTTCTGGTGGTATATCGACGAGCTCTGATCTCATTCCACTCATGCCATGCTGAAAACCAATACTATAACATCAAAGGAGTTCAATAATGTGGATAAGACCTGCAAACGATACCGATCCCATGTACCTCGATGCCTTCAAATACGCTCTCGAAGCAAAATGTGTCTTCAGACCAGACGAGTATTTCTCTATGTGCATGAATATGTCCGAACCAGAAGAACTACTCTTCTCAGAAGGCTCTCAAGACCTCTACAATGCTATTCTTGCTTGCCAGCAGCTTATCTTAGACCCTCCATACAACTACGTTATCAGCTATATTAAGCCTTATAGAGAAAAGTATAACATACCCCGCTCACAGTTCTGGTGGTATATCGACGAGCTCTGATCTCACTCCACTCATACTATAATGCAAGAGCCCCTTATACAACACACATTTCCACCCTCACCCACATTTCTCCCTATTCCTGTCCCCCCTTAGCTCCCTTAGCTGGAATCCGCCCCTAGATTAGTTAGTTCATGGAACAAAAAAAGGGCGGTTTCCCGCCCTGATTGTTAAGCCTTTTTGGAAAAATTAGCTGATCACGATCTCCTTTTTGGGGCTCGGCTCTTTCTTTGGAATCACCAAGGTCAGAACTCCATCCTCCATCTTGGCGGAGATTGAGTTTGGATCCACATTCTCGGGAAGCATCAGGCTTCTTCGATAGCTGCCGCTATAGCGTTCACAGCGGTATACAGTTCCCTTATCTTCCTCATGCTTTTCATCGCATTGAGCCTCGATCATGAGCTGATTGTCATGAACAGATATTTTGACATTATCTTTTTTGAATCCGGGCAAATTTGCCACGATGCTATAGTCTTTATCGTGCTCGGTAATATCCATTGCCATAGCCCGGAACTTATCATCAGAGCTTTCTTCTTCAAACACATGGTTGAAGAAGTCGTCAAAGAGACTGAGCATATTGCTCATGGGCCTGATCTCATTGTTTCTGCGATACGGTACGATTCTCATGATAACCTCCATTACTTAAAGTATCTATGATCATGATAATCGGAAAATGCCGACAGGCAAGCAAAAAATTAGCAGCCTCGTTGCGAGACTGCTAATTCAATGAATGGTGGTCTATTTATTACTTGCTTAACAGCATCTTACGCGTCTGGCTAAAGTCATCGGTTCTGAGTCGATAGAGATAGATGCCGCTGCTCACGGGTTTGGAATCTTTGTCTTTGCCATCCCAATGTATGTTCATCTTAGCTTGACCGGGGATGCCCGAAAAGAGGCTGCGCACTTCTTGGCCCTTGGTGTTGTAGATCACGAGGCTTGCGGGAGCAGAGGGGTTCTTCACTTCAAACGAGATGATGGTGTCGGGATTGAAGGGATTGGGGTAGTTTTGGCTTAGTCTGTTTTGCAAAGCGGGGCTATGAGCGTCATCATTTCCCACCCAATCTCCGGTGGCAAATCTACGTGCACTGCTGAAGCTGCTGTTTCCATAGCTATTTTGAGCCATCACACGCCAATAGTAGTTGCTATTGGGGTCCAAAAGCGGAGTGATGACGGAGGTCTGCATCAGATCCGTCATTTCCACTACGGGGTTACTAAAGAACGGGTTTCCGGCAATCTGCAGGGTGTAGCTTTCGGCAAGATTGCTGGGTTCCCAGCGTATCTCTGGATTGCGGGGAAGATTTGAAGCATAGTTTTGCGGCAGCACCAGATTGGGCACTGATGGGTTTTCCGTCAGAGCTCCGGTGCTGAATTCGACAGGGTCACTAAAGGCGCTGATTCCGATCTCGCCCATGCTGGCAACCTGCCAATAGAAGGTGCTATATGGCTCCAAGCCGCTGCCCTGGTAGAAAGCAGTGGAATGATCCACCAGAGTAATCACCATATTCTCAAATCCGGGATCACGGCTAAGCTGGAAGTAATAGCCTTCCGCACCGGGAACTTCATCCCATGAAAATAAGGGATTTGTGGGAACTCCTTCCTCCTGATGAGCAGGAGAGATAGTCTCTGGAGCCTCCATTGAGCCGATGATATTGAAGGTGTGCATTGAGCTGTCGTAATCCCCGTTTGAATTTAGGGTGATACGTACTTTGCATTCTTCGGAATCGACAGTGGGGATGTTGCTCCACGTGTATGAGCCATTATTGTGCACGTTATCGGCGATGAGTTCCCATGTCTGCCCGGCATCAGTGCTATATTCAAGCTTCACCGTGCCGACAGAGGTTCTGGAGATCCAGCTTATATTCCGGTTTGTTCCGGAAAACAAGGTTTCTCCCCCGATGGGGTGAGTGAGCTGCACATCGGTGATGCGGACGTCGAAAGTAATGCTCTCTCCGGCGTATCCTACGTTGTAGAGATATAATCCCCCGGGAGAATTGATGGCTGTGAAGCCGCTGGGGATGGTATTTTGGGTCATCGTCGTGCGGAGATTCTGCTCGGAAAAAGCAGCTTGGGACAGCATGCCATTGGTGGTAGTATTGTTTGCGCCGGGGCGGTAGATATAAAGCTCATCCGGAGGGCCGTCAGCATTCCCTTCCACGGATGGAAGAAGCCGATAGACCAGCAGTCCCTGACCCGGCAAAGTAGTATCATAGAGTCCATCCGGCTTGCGATATTCGAGCACAAATGACTCATTGCTGCGCCATGATTGGATCCGATAGATATTGTTTGTGGCAGAGCTGGCTACGGGATGCAGAGTATAGCTGCCGGATTCTGTGATCCAGGGCACGTCATCGATCCACTGGCCATAGCGATGTTTCATCCAGGCGCTCATATGCTGCGGCGGATTTGTGTTGCTCGCCATGAGGTCCCATGAGCCGATGGGTGTGATGGTATTATTATTGTACCGATACAGATCCGGGGCACCCAAGGAGTGGAACATCTCATGCGCCAAGACGCTTGCTCCGCTGCTATTGAGTGAGTTTTCCAGCTGGAAGTTGAAGTCCCAGACTCTGGCGCCATGAATATATGCTTCTGTACCATAGAGCACCCAGCGATGAGGCCAGAGCAATTCTGCCCAGCCATCTGTCGCGCCTTGGATGATGAAGCAGACATTGTCGACATAGCCGTCATCGTCTCCATCCAAATCCAGACTGGTCGGAATATCGTCGGCAACATAGTTTATCGCGTTTGCTAAAAGAGTGTGCTCCCGTTCTGTGCGCTCCCAATGGTCATCTTCGTCATAGCCTATGGGATTGGCGGCAGTTTGTTTGCGATAGTAGTTTCTGGGATGGTTGTCGATGTAGGTCAGGATCACTTCGTCATTGGGCTCGGGGTAGTAAAAAGAATCTACGGAAAGCTGCTCATAGGATGCAGCCGTGAAGTAGTTCTTCATGGAGTTCGCGCTTGGGCTCTCATCGTTGAAGATGGTGTTGTAAAAAGAAAAAGGCCGAGCAAATGGCGGATCATCGGCAAAGCGGATGAATACCACCAAGTTGTTTAGCTGCCCTTGATGTGGCGCGCGGCCGTTTGAATAGTCCCGCATGGACGCCATGCGATCATAGCGTTCTTGAATCTTGCTGGGAGATAGATTCACTCCCGGCTGAAGCGAACGCTGAGCGGGCAAATCCCTGCCAAATATGAGATCGGTCGCCTTGACCCCTTCGCCATCTTGCGCGGCATACACATACCAGCCTTCATCGTCTTGGATGATGCTGAAATTGTCTTTATCATGGAGCCAATTGTGAAATTCGTCACCACTGGCAAAGATATCTATGCTGCTGCCGTCAGGCTGCTGAAGCTCGACCGGCAAAAAGCTGTGAGGAGCGGCAAAAAGCATCATCCCCACGAGGCTGAGCATTATTACTAAAATCGTGTTCTTCATATATTCCTTCCTAATTACTATCTTGTCATGCGTCCGAAGCATGGCTGCATTTGTGATCACAATCGCACTTGAAACTTTGCTGCTGAGGGACGATCAGGAGTCTGCTGGCGAAAAAGAAAGTCTCCAGATCCAGATCAAATCCCGCAAACTCATCAAGGAGCTCTTTCGGCACCCGGATCTTGAGACCACCTGCTTCTATGCAAGCATCACCATCCTGAGCAGGCTCGAAGAATAGGCGAAAATTCGCCCCGCTACAGTTGCGCTCTGCCAAGACAATCCTGGGCACACGAGCTCTGGAAAGAAAGAAGTCCTCTTTCTTTCTGAGGTATTGGGCTGCTCTATCTGATAATGTTATCTGCATATATTCTCTTAGTTATATCCTAATCTATCTTTTAGATCATACAAAATATATTCCACAAACAAAGTTTTTTTTGCGACCCGGCATCCCGCTTTGTAAGCCATCTTCGTAATCCCTGCTTGACAAATCATGCCCCATGCAAAATATGTCTTAAGACTATATCTGCTTGGCAGCGGAAGGTTTTAGAATATTAAGGACATAGCATGGAACAAAAATACATACGAAACTTCTGCATTATCGCTCATATCGACCACGGGAAATCCACATTGGCGGATCGCTTTTTGGAGGATACCCACGTGATCGGCAAGGGCATGGAAGTAGCTCAGCTTTTGGATAGCATGGATCTGGAACGCGAGAAGGGCATCACCATCAAATCCCATGCCATTCGCATGGTGCATAAATATCAGGGGCAGGATTATATCCTGAACCTAATTGACACACCCGGCCACGTGGATTTCTCATATGAAGTCTCCCGGGCTCTGGCTTCCTGCGAAGGCGCCATCCTGCTCGTGGATGCATCACAAGGCATCGAAGCTCAGACCATGAGCAATCTGTATCTGGCGCTTGACAATGACTTGGATATCCTCCCTGCTTTGAATAAGATAGATCTTCCCAAAGCCGACGTGGACGGAGTGCAGCACGATATGATCGAGATCTTGGGCTGCGGTGAGGACGAGATCATGAAAGTAAGTGCCAAGACCGGCCTGGGCGTGACAGAGCTTCTGGACGCTGTCATCGAGCGGCTTCCCGCTCCCAAAGGCAATGAAGATGCTCCCGCTCAAGCCTTGATCTTTGATTCATACTTCGATATGTATCGTGGCGTGGTCGTGCTCGTCAGACTCTTTCACGGAAGCCTCAAAAAAGGCGACAAGATTCGGCTCTTTAGCACAAACAAAGAGTATGACATCGAAGAGATCGGCTATCTGGGGCTCAAGTTTCAAGCACAAAAAGAGCTGCTCACCGGAGAGGCGGGATATATCATCGCCAACATCAAAGAAGTGGCAGATGCCCGAGTGGGCGACACCATCACGACTGCCAAAAACGGCTGCAAAGAAGCCCTGCCGGGATTCCTCGAGCCCAAGCCCATGGTCTATAGCGGCATCTTCCCCATCAATGGAGATGACTATGGCAATCTCGTCGATGCCATCGCCAAGCTCAAGCTCAACGATGCCTCCTTGGTCTATGAAAAAGAAAGTTCCGCCGCTCTGGGCTATGGCTTCCGTTGTGGCTTCCTCGGCATGCTGCACCTGGAGATCATCAAGGAACGCATGATGCGGGAATACAACATCCCCATCATCGCCACCACTCCGAGCGTTCGCTTTAAGATCATGCTCAAAAATGGGACCGAGATCGAGGTTCACAATCCCATCGACTTTCCGGATCCTTCAAACATCGATTATATCCAAGAGCCCTTTATGGATACCGAAATCATCGTTCCGACAGACTATATCGGAAACATCATGAAGCTGGCGCAAGAACGCCGTGGCATCCAGAAGAACATCCAATACATCGACGAAAAACGTGTGGCACTAGACTATGAGATGCCCTTGATTGAGATCATCTTTGACTTCTATGACAAGCTCAAGACAGTGAGCCGGGGATATGCCTCCTTGGACTATTCCTTCAAGGATTTCCGCACCTCAAGAGTAGTCAAAGTAGACATCCTAATCAATGGCGAAAAAGTGGATGCCATGAGCTTTATCTGCCATGAAGACAAAGCCCATTCATGGGGAAAAAGCATCACAAGCACCCTCTCAGAGGTAATTCCGCGGCACATGTTTAAGATCGCCTTGCAAGCCACCATCGGTGCCAAAATCATTGCGCGCAGCACTATCAATGCCATGCGTAAAGACGTCTTGGCAAAGTGCTATGGCGGAGACGTGAGCCGAAAACGCAAACTCCTCGAAAAGCAAAAGGAAGGCAAAAAGAAGATGAAGGAAATCGGCAATGTGACCGTGCCCCAGGAAGCCTTTCTTGCTGTGCTGAAATCCGACCGAGACTGAAGTGAAGGCTTGGCGCGTCATATTGATAGCATTTATGATGAGCCAAGCTCTGAGCGCCATCACCATCGCAGAGATCCGCATCGACGGATTTCCGGAGGATCAGCAAGGCGAGATCATCCAAGCATCAGGACTTCAGATCGGACAGGACTATGATGCAGCCCTCATCGATGATGCGCTTAACAATCTCTACAGCTACTTTCATGAGCAGCATCTATACTTCATCCGCATCGATCTTCCTGAGCTTATCCCCATCTCAGATGGCGAGATTATGCTGCTGTTTCGCCCCCGGATCTTGCAGGACAATTCCGGTCTAAAGCTCAGATATCAGGGTGTCAGGCACTTCTCGGAATCCAAACTCCATGAGATGGCATTCACTTCCGAGAGGGCAAGCTACTCCTTGAATGACCTCGAAGCAGTCTTCAAACGAGTTTTGGACGTATATCACCAAAGAGGCTACCTGTTTGCTTCGGTCCGGCTTGACTCCTTGGTTCTTGATGAAGAGCTCACCGCTTGGTTGAGGATCGAAGAAGGCGGCATCCTGATGCCCCAACATTTTCACTTTCAAGGCAATAACACCACACGAGAAAGCACACTTCTGAAGAATTCCGGACTAGCACGACAAAGCGTCATTACTCCGGATATCATCAGTCAAGCCGAAGAAAACATCAAGTCAAAGAGCTACATCCGCGATTGCACGATACTTCCACTTGATGAGGAGAACATCTTGATCCGCATAGATGAAGGGAGGATGACCTTCCTCGAGGGTGTCATAGGCTTGGGAGAGGGCGAAGGATCGAGCAGGCTATCAGGGATGGTGAAAGTGGATTTTCAGAACCTCTGGGGAACTGATCGCGGCATCCGCCTTTTCTGGCGAAGAACACCCTCGGAATATAGCGAACTGAGCCTTTCCTACCACGAATCCGGACATCCCGCTCTTCCCCTGGCAGCAGATCTCTTCATCTCCCGCATGCTTCAAGACAGCCTTTGGATCAGATCTGATTGGGAAATAGATCTATACTACGAAAGCCTCTATCAAAAGATCGGCATCAGCCTTGGCTCTCGCAGGATAAGCCCGGGTAACTCACTCTCCGACATCGAGACAGACATAAATACCAGCCTTGGTGCATTCTGGGAGTTTGGCAACACCCGCGGAAACCGCATCCCGATCTCCGGAAAACATCTTGCGGCAAGCTATGACTACATCTTTGATCAGCGGGAAGATCATGCCAAAGTCGAGCTTTCAGCTCGGCAATACATCCCCATCAAGGGCAGATTCATCGGCTATTTGGGAGCTCATTACAAGACAAATCAACAAATGCAGCCCCCGGATTACGACCTCTTTGGCATGGGGGGATATGGCAGTCTCCGTGGTTATCGGGAAGATGAATTTAGAAGCCGAAAACTGGGCTGGATAAACTCCGAGATGAGATACATGATCAATCCCGACACCATGCTTTATGTCTTTTATGATCAAGGATTTCTGTATTTACCGGATGACAGCCTAAAGCTGGATTTATTGGCCTTGGGTTTTGGGATCAAGCTAGGCACTCGGCTGGGTATCTTGAGCCTTGATTATGGCCTGGGATATAGGGATAAAGGATTTAGCAACATAGGTTTAGGCATGGTCCACTTAGGCTTGGATATTGCACTGTAAAAAAATAACTTGCCAAGATCTTCAGCATTTGTAACCTGACGCCAATATTCAAAAGTATATAGTCGTGACTAAGGACTGTGTGAAGATGCTGCCGCGTTTTGCGCGCCCATCTTCAACCCCAAACGGCACTCTTTTTTTATATGCCAAAACAAAACAACAAAAAAAACCTAAGTAACGCCTGCATAGCAGGTCACTAACTTATGGAGGAAATGATGAAAAAAGTTCTTTTAATCTCCCTACTCGCTATGATGTTGATTGGAATGCTCACTTTTAGTGCTTGCCAACCCCAACCTCAAGAAGAAGCTGAAGAGACCATGACCGAAGAAGTCATGGACGAAGCCGCTGAGATGACCGAGGAAGGTGTAGAAGCTGTAGAAGAAGCTGTAGAAATTACAGAATAAGTATTTCAGTATCTACATCCAAATAGTGCAGTCCTTAAAAATGGGTAACTTCTGTTACCCATTTTTTTATACCAAAAAAAGCTTGCCATATCTGACAATCTCAAAAAAAGTGCCCGTATACTCAGATTTGATCGGATACACTTGTTTTAGTGGAGTCAATAATCTGTCCTAAATACATTAAGGATGTGTAACTATGAAGATCCTCGTGGTCAATTGTGGTAGCAGCTCTTTGAAATATGAAGTCTACAAAATGCCCGAACAGATCAGTTTGGGAAGGGGCTTGGTAGAGCGGATTGGTCTTGAAAAGGGAAACATCACGCAAGAAGCAAACAAAAAGACCTTTGAAAAACGCTGCAATATCCCGGATCACTCAGCTGCATTTGAGCTGATGATGGAAGCAGCTTTGGATGACAAGGCGGGGATCCTTTCCTCAGCCAAAGAGATCCAAGGCATTGGACATCGGGTGGTGCATGGCGGCGAGCAATATTCAGCTTCTGTGCTGATCGATGATGCCGTCATTACGGCTATATCTGAGAACATTGAGCTGGCTCCCTTGCACAATCCCGCCAATCTGACCGGGATCACCGAAGCCATGAAGCTCTTCCCCGGAATTCCCCAAGTAGCTGTCTTTGACACTGCATTTCACCAGACTCTTCCTCCGAGCGCCTATCTATATGGCATCCCTCGGGAATTCTATGACAAATACCGCATCCGCAGATACGGCTTTCATGGCACCAGCCATCGCTATGTAGCGGGCATCGCACTGAAGATGCTAAAGCGGTGCCCGGAAAATACCAATCTAATCACCTGCCACCTTGGCAATGGAGCTTCCATCACCGCCATTCAGGCCGGCAGATCGATCGACACTTCCATGGGCTTCACTCCCCTAGAAGGCCTGATGATGGGCACTCGCAGTGGAGATATCGATCCCTCGATCATCTTCTATTTGGAAGAGCGGGGCTTCGACTTTCATGCTCTGCGCGAGATCTTAAACAAAAAAAGCGGAATCCTGGGCTTATCCGGAATCTCCAGTGACCTAAGAGACGTGGAACAAGCCGCTGATGATGGCAATGAAGATGCCTTGGAAGCGCTGGAAACATATGCCTATCGCATCCGCAAGTTCATCGGAGCATATGCTGCGAATCTGATCAAAGTCGATGGCATCGTGTTCACCGGTGGCATCGGACAAAACGCTGTGAAGATGAGGGAAAGAATCTGCAACCGCCTGGAAAATATCGGCATCCACATCGATCACGATCAGAACCGAAAAGTGGGCAGAGAAGCAGGATGCATCTCGCAGCCTTATTCCCCGGTGTCTATCTTGGTGATCCCCACAAATGAAGAACTGCAGATTGCCATCGACGCCACCCAAATGATAAATCCAGAAATACAGACTGTTATCTTATAAATATAAAGGAGATACTATGAAGCGATTGTTCATGATGCTACTACTCTTTGGCATCAGCTTGCTCGCAGCAGTTTCCATTACCCAGATTCGGGCTGAGGACTATAACGGCGTAGTCTGCCGATTGGTCATCCAGCTCGAGCGTGATTCAGATTTTATCGTTGAAAGACAAAGCGGAGGATTTTTCGTTGGCATTGAAAGGCTCGAAGGGAGCCTACCGACACACAGCCTGGAAGGTACCTTCCTGGACCGGATCAGCATGGGAAACTCGGGAATCATGATCCACACCGGACTGGATCTTGATTATCAGACCATGCGCCTAAGCGACAGGAATGCCATCGTGCTGGATTTCCTCAGCAAAGCCGGCGGCAAAAATGAGCGCCTCACGATCGCAAAATTCTATAGTGACAAAGGCAAGCTCGCCAGCGCTGACAAAGAATTTCACCTGCTCGCCATTGACTATCCTAACCACTACGACATCCTATTTCATTGGGGAGAGCTTTTGATCAAGAGAGGCAGCCAGAGAGCCGCCGAAAAACTCGCCATGATCCCACAATCCAGCCCATACTACGATGCCGCGCAAGAACTTATCCTCCCGGGCGGCAAAAAGCCCCAAGCTGAGGACAAGTCGGTACCCCAAGAAGAAGAAGATCACTATATTCCCCTCATGCCGGAAGATATCCATGAAGAAGAGCAAGATAGCATTGCCACCGCGCTGATTCCGCCAATCCGAGAAGCTCTTGACCCCTCTGATTTTCAGGATAAAAGCCCCAGTTTTATCGGCAAAGCAGCGGATTGGGCAAGCGAGCACATCATCATCACGATCATCATCTTTGTGGCACTTCTAATCACTCTTTGTATAATGATTTTTGGCAATTGTCTCTTCAAGCACAAACCCAAAAAGAAAGAGATCCAAGAAGCCAGCCAGATTTTGGACACAGACACCATGTGCAAGATGGTCAATCGGCTTTTAGCTGATGGCTGGACAAACAAAGAGATCGCACGTGAGCTCAAGGTCAGCGTGCACGAGATCGAGCTCATCGTTCGTCGCCTTCACTATATGGATATCCCTGAGGATGACAGAAAGGATTCCTAGGCTCTGCATCTGCCTTTTGGCAGGATTGTTTTTGATCTCCCCGCTGGGAGCACAATCTCGGCGGGGACAATCCACCTTTAGATCAAGCATACGCAGCCAAGTCAGGCACAGCCTTCTTTCCTCTCCGGATCATCTCTATGAGCATGATTTTGCCGAGATGGATGAAGGCCTTCACCACCCCTTTGTGTCTTGGTCAAAGATCGGCAACTCCCTTTATGAAGCCTTTTTGCCGGGTGCTCCAAGGAGCAATCTGCTCAGCTATAGGCACGATCCGTTTGCCGCGGATTTACAGATTCTCGCAGGCTATGAAGCCAGCCTCAATGATCCCGGAGACTACGGTTTTTTATACAAAGGCTGGCGTATCAATGCCAAATATTCAGATTATCTACGCCTGAGGACATATTGGTACAATGGTGCCTTCTATGGAGATCTAGATGCTGCAGAGTCTGATCCTCTCATAGATGGCTATTACAAGCGCTTTGACAAACACATCCAGCTCGACAATCTCAGCGGCGAATTCGGCTTTTACAAGGATAAATACCACCTTGCCCTTGGACGGGGCAGATTCCAGATCGGAAACAGCATCAGCGGCAGCATCATCCTCAATGATCGTGTCAATGACTATGCCTTTCTCAAAGCTGAGGCCGAGATCGGCATCTTTCGCTTTAGCTTCATGCACGCCAGCTTGATGGCAGACAGCACCTATGCTATCCATGACAATCCCCATATCGATTCCCGGCACTATCCCGATAAATTTATCGCTCTTCATCAACTAAGCTTCTTTCCATGGAAAAATACCGAGTTTTTCGCAGGAGAAACCGTAGTCTACGGAAATCGCTCAATGGATCTTAACTACTTGATGCCAAATAGCTTTTGGCGCTCGGTCGAGCACGATCTATGGGATCGAGACAATATGCTCGTCTATGGCGGGGTCAATCACCGCCTTCCCGGAGATGCGCTGCTCTATGCCCAGATCGCTTTGGATGAATTTAGCTATGGCAAGTTTTTTAGCTCATGGTGGGGAAATAAATATGCCCTGCAAAGCGGGATCAGCTTTCCCCTCGGAGCATCCACTTTGGGCTTTGAGGCTACAGCTGTGCGCCCCTATACATACGCCCATTTCACAAATCACACCATGTATTCCCACGACCGAAGAAGCCTCGGCTATCCCCATGGATCCAATGTCTTGGATCTCAGTTTTGAGGCAAACATACCGCTGATGCCATATCTGATCCTTGATTCGCAGATTTCATGGCGCAAACGCGGCTCCAAAGGAGATTCCTGGCAGGACAACTATCATGATATCTTTGGAGGACAAATCGATGAAGCAAATGCCTATTGGTTTGATGGCGAGCAAAGCCAAGAATATCAGATCCAGAGCAGCGTTCTCTTCCCTTTGATGGCACATCACGACATCCTCTTGACTCATGATAGCCTCAAAACAAACGGCTGGGATCATCGCATCGTCGCGGCTTGGCAATTTAAATTCTAAAGGAATGATATCATGAGAAGTTTTGACCGAATGGAGTGGCCCAAACGCTACAAACTCAAAGGTAGTGTCCTGCTTTTGGCGATCATCGCCATCATCTTTGGCATCTGGGTGCAAAGAAGAGACCATCAAAAACTTACCGATAAGCTCATCATCAGTGAGCTCAGCTTTGATGACTGGGGCTCACAGTATATTGAGATGGGCTACGTGGTGCAAAACCTCTCTGACGAAGAGATCGAAGTACGACTTTTGGCAAGGATCTGGGATGAAGAGGACATCGAAATCACCAGCACCCTCTTTAGCATCACAGTCCCCCCAAATATCCGCCAATCCCGCTCAAAACTCTTTGACCGGCTCAATCGCAGCCTCAGAGAAGGCGAGCGTCCCTATCGGGCAAGCATCGTGATCTATCCCAAAAGAACCATGTGATCTTCTCCCATGACGCCCATCTGACAGCGTGAATCTGGTCGGAAGTCTGATTTTCGGGTTTATACAGCTAGCTAAGTGTTTGAAAAACATGGCGTCCTCATGCCCCCCTCACCGGTCGCTCACCCGAGCGGTGAGCAAGGGATGAGAATACAAGGACTTAGCCCTATCCGCCCATAATGTGTAAACCAAGCTCAACCTTTTATCTAGATCATGATTCATATGAAGGGATATCTCCCATGCCATGCCCACTTCCCTATTGAGTTTCAGGGATCAGCCAGAGCCATTTCTCCAAGATCAAAGCTTCAACCGAGATATCTCTACAGGCGTGATTTGAGTGTATCTAATCATCCTCTCAAAGCTGATAAACGCTTTTCCTCTTGACAGATATCGTGGTGCAAAAAAAGATGCTTTTCTAAGATATTAATCAAGGAGAAACAATGTACGCCATCGTAGACATTAAAGGATTTCAGTTTAGGGCTGAAAAAAACGCAGTTCTTCGCGTTCCCTTGCTGAATACGGCAGAGCCTGGTCAGGCAGTCGAGTTTGACCGCGTACTTCTCGTCCGCACGGATGACGAAGTCGTAGTCGGCACTCCCGTAGTCGAAGGCGCCGCGATCGTAGCAGAAGTCATCGAACACGGTAAAGGTAAAAAGAAGATAATCTATCATCACAAACGCCGCAAAGGCTATCGTGTGAAAAAGGGTTATCGTGAGCAATTCACAGATATCAAGATCACCGATATTCGGGCGTAAGGAAGGTAAGTGACATATGGCACATAAAAAAGGTGTTGGAAGTAGTCGTAACGGTCGTGATAGCAACCCAAAATATCGTGGTGTAAAAAAGCACGGCAGTGAATTCGTAATCGCCGGCAATATCATCGTTCGCCAAAAGGGAACCAAGTTTCATCCCGGCGCAAACGTTGGTATCGGTCGTGATTTTACTCTTTTTAGCCTCATTGATGGACATGTGAGATTCACCACCAAAAAAGAAGGCAAGAAATTCGTAAGCGTAGAGCCTATTAGCGAATAGATATCCCAGCGTTGGAGAAATTAAAAGCGGAGCGTAATGCCCCGCTTTTTTAATTGCCCTCGGAAAAGTTTAGAAGCCGTGTGTCTGCATGATTGACTTCAGCTCTCCGCTGATTATCAGATCCTGCAGTGCAGCCTTGATCTTGCTATTGTATTCCCCATCTTTTGGCATTGCTATGCCATACTCCTCACCGGTTTCGATGCTATATGCGATCTTGATCGGATATTTTTGCCCAAAACCATGAACCACTACATCGTCGTTAACTATCATGTCTATCTTCCCGTCCATCAGATAGTTCATCGCATCTGTATTGCTGGCGAAAGTCACAAGCTCTTCTCTGGGGATCAGGTCTTTCATGAGAAGCTCTTCTTGGATCAGTATCTGAGCGGTGCTGCCGGATAGGACGCCCACTCTATATCTACCGATGTCAGTAATGTTTTCTATCTGCAGTTCGCTGTCTACCGGAACGATCACTACTTGGTCTACTTGGAAATATGCTTGCGAAAACTCCAAGATGCGAGAGCGCTCTTCCGTGATGCTCATCGCTGATATAGCAAAATCCACATCACCTCGAGTGATGGCAGGGATGATGTTCTCAAACTCCAGATTGATGATCTCATATGGATGATCCATCTTCTCTGCTATCTTGTGAGCAATGTCCACGTCGATCCCGGCAAATGCCCCATCAACTTTGTAACCAAAGGGCGGGAACTCCACGTTCATCCCAATCTGCAGGATGGGTTTATCCCTGGAACTACAAGAAAATAGTATTAGTGATATTGCGAAGATAACCAGTAAGAAACGCTTTGAGGGCATAGCTTCTCCTTGTCAGAAATTGACATTTTTGGGTTTGATATCTGTGTTTGATTGTGATCTATGAATCCGTTTTCCTAACTATCAGTTTGTTTCCATCTATCTCGATGACGGTCACCTTGCTGCCTGCCTCAATCGGCTGTTCATCATCACTGATGGCGACCCATTCCTCACTGCCGATCTTCACATAGCCCCTCCCTTCTTGGGGGATAGCTACACTGACTCGTCCGGGCTTGCCCTTGAGGGCAAAGACATTGGTCTCGCTTCCGGGATTTTGCAGCACTTTCTTGCCGAACTTTCTCATGAATAGAAACGCGATAAAACTGAATATGCCAAACAGCAATATCTGCAGCCATAAACTCCCTTGGATGAAGGGGATCATGCTCAAGAGGCCGGTGATGATGGCTCCTATCCCCAAGGAAACAAAGAAAAAAGCGGGATCAAAGATCTCGATGATGATGAAGATGATGCCAATGATCATCCACATTTGCCAAGCTAACAAGCTCATTTCATACTCCTATGTATTGCCGAGTTATTTTTCAGAGTCCTTATGATCATTAGGACTGCTCTTATCGCGATAGACTCTTTTTACTTTGCGTTTGTCTTTGGATTTCTTGCCGGATCTGCTGTAGCTGCCGTAGCCACTATATGAACCATAGTTAAACCCCGTGCCGCTCGAATCCTTGAGGCCGAGCATCGAGAAGAAAAGCATCAGCAGCTTGGTGCCCAAGCTGACTAAAACAAGAATGATGAATAAAATGATCAACCATTTGACAAAGACTTTGATGAAACCAAAGGCCAGCCTCTGCCAGCCACTGCTGGATTGGATGGGTCTCGAGCTCAGATACAAAAGGACGTTTTCGCCCTCGCGTAGCTTATCAAGGTTGTTTCTGGAAGTCTGGATGAGGCGATGCAGGGTCTCCTTGCGGGCGTTCTGTTGCTCTGAAGGCAAGCGAACTTTGTCCAGATCATCAAGCTCTCTTTCGTAGGAAGCAAGACGCGCGCGCTCCGAATCAAAATCCAGATTTACCAATGCGGTGTCTATCTGCTCAGTATAAGAGCCCACATTGCCGATCTGCCGCAATTCCCCGATCACATCCTGAAGGTCGGATTGGGAAACCGTGAAGAGATATGCGCCATAGCTGCCTTCGCTTTGACGGCGGATGCGCTGCTTGGAATATCTATCCATGATCCGGACAATGCCGTCTTGGGCTACGTCAAGATCTGCACTGCTAAAGCTGATACGGGCTTTGTTTATGAACCTAAGATCCCGATATTCGTTGGCACTGATTCTAAAAAACTCTTCTGAGCCTTTGCTCAGGCTGCGTCCTTGGTATTCCCAAAGGGCAGCTGCTAAGGCCAAAAAAACTACAAACAAGGAGATTCCTTGAAGTCTGCGTCTCGCTGAAATATCCACTATATCCTCTTATCTTAGTCGCTTATCAATTCTTCTGCATGCTTTAAAGATGCATCTGTTATCTTCCCTGATAGCATCCTGGCAAGCTCTCTCGTGCGTTGCTCGGCATCCAATATCCTTAGGGATACTACTGCTTTGTCATCACTGCTCTTTTCCACTGCAATATGGGTGTCTGCCCCTGCCGCAATCTGCGCCAAATGACTGATGCACAGGATCGGATGCTTCTTGGCAATCTTCATGATGCATCTTGCCACACTCTCTGCTGTCTTGCCGCCGATGCCGGAATCGATCTCATCCAAGATCACAAGCCGAGGAGACTCCTTGTCAGCAAGCACTTCCTTGACTCCCAAAAGGATGCGGCTCATCTCCCCGCCGCTCGCCACGGCTGAAAGAGCATTCAGGCTCATCCCGGTATTCGCAGAAAAAAGAAAATTCACACTATCCTGTCCGCTTTCTGAATATGCGGAAAGCAGATCAGTCTGTATATTCTGGGTTTTGCGAAACTTGTCAATCTCTATTTGAAACCTGGCATCCTTCATGGCAATCTGCCGGATGCTCGTCTGCAATCTGGCTGCCAGTTCTTTGGCTGCCTTTCTGCGTTTGTTGCTTAGGCTCTCTGCAGCCTTCTGAAGGTCTTGCAGTCCCTGCTTTAGCTGTGAACGTATGTCAGCTATCTCCAGATCAAAACTTTCTGCTCTTTGCAGTTCCTGCTCGCGGTCGATAACGAGCTGTTGCAAATCATCCACAGTCTTAACTTTGTGTTTGTATAATAGCGCATTGATTTCATCGAGCCGGCTCTCCAACTGTGTCAAACGAGCAGGATCATAGCTGAGCGTATCCATGAGGCCGTCCAAATGCTCCGAGACAGATCTGAGGGATTCCATTGCCTCGAGCAAAGATTCAGCCGCATTGCCCAAATTATCGTTCAAAGAGCGGTATTCCTGCAGCTTGGAATTGTAATGTGCCAAACGATCAAAGACACTGTCTTCATCGGCGAAGAGATCTTGATTGATGCTTTGCCCCAGTTCCAAAATGCCCACGCTATGAGATAAGAGCTCATACTCCTTTTGCAGAGCAAGGTCTTCGCCCGGCTTGAGCTCTGCCTTTTGTAGCTCATCATATTGGTATCGAAAGAGCTCCAAGCGCTGCCTTTGCTCTTCCTGCATGCGTTCCTTCTCTTCCAGAAGTTGCCGTAAGCGCTTGATCTCCTTGAATCCTTGAGCAAAGTCGTCTCGCTGAGCCTGAGTATCGGCAAAGCGATCCAAGATCTCCAGTTGATGGGATGGGGAAAGTATCTTCTGCTGATCCCGCTGATGATGAAAATCCACCAGAAGCACACGCAGTGACTTCATGACTGCTGCTGCGACTCTGCGTCCGCCGATGTAGTAACTGGACTTCCCGGCAATGGAGATCTCTCTGGCCAGGATTAGTTCTGCATCATTCTCGGCATTTATCTCGTGGAGTTTCTCTTGCAAATCCTGACTATCTGCGACCGCGAATACTGCCTCAAGGTAGATGGGACGGGCTTTGTCCCACGCCTCCAAGCCCAAAGCGCTATCGCCAAAGATCAAACCGATCGAACCCGCCAGGATGGATTTCCCGGCTCCGGTCTCTCCGGTGATGACGGTCATCCCATCTCCAAGACTCAGCCTCAATTCCGGCACCAATAGGTAGTTATTAATATATAGTTCGCGTAGCATTTATCTTCCCAGATGCATTTTATTGCGCAGGATCCGATAGAAGGTTCGCTTTGAAAGCTTGATGAATTTCACATGCTCATCCGAGGCTGTGACATGAATCTCATCTTGGTCATACACAGGCGAGACGTGTTGCCCATCCACCTGCAACCATGTGCTTTGCGAAAGCCCATGAATCCTGAGGCAAAGCTTCTCTTCCGCCGGAAAGACCATCGGGCGAATAGAAAGTATGTGTGGATTTAAGGGGCTTAGGACCATGGCCTTCATCTGAGGAGATAAGATCGGGCCTCCCGCTGAAAGGGAATAGGCAGTGGATCCCGTCGGCGTGCTGACGATCATTCCATCGCAGCGCGCATCAAAGACATACCTGCCTCCCGCAAAGACTCTAGACGAGATCAAGCCGGGGTTTTCCCCTTTGTAGATCACCACGTCATTGAGCGCTTTCTTGTGCAAGATAGTCTTGCCATCCCGCTTAAGAGAGCATTGAATCAGCATGCGCTGCAGAATCTTATACTTCCCCGCCACAAGATCACGGATTGACCGACTGATCTCAGGCAGTGTGCTTTCGGAAAGAAATCCCAGATAGCCGACGTTGATCCCCAAGATCGGAGCATTTGTATTGATCGCCAAGTCTTTCGCTCTGAGGATTGTGCCATCTCCGCCAAAGACTAAGATGCAGTCGATCGGTATCAATACCTTGCTTCCTATAAGGTCCAAGACTTCCACATGCCCGCTCAGGATATCCTCTTGTCCGACATCTCCGAAGAACCTCAAGTCACTGTTTCTGCCGCTGAGCGCGGAATCTTCTTCTCGGATCTTGTCCAGAAGCTTGAAGATGCTATTAATATCGGAAAAACCGGGGTTTATGTATACTGCAAAGTTTCTCATATATTTTCCATGATCCAGATATAGGATTCATATCGCATGGGATCTATTCTCCCGTCTTCCAAGGCCTCCAACACGGCACATCCTTCTTCCTGAATATGTTTACAATCTCGAAAGCGACAGTGAGGATAAAACCGATCAAAGCCGGGAAACAGCCTCGGAATGAGGGGAGCATCATCCTGGTGCAGAGTTAGCGTCTTGATGCCGGGTGTGTCTACCAAGTTTCCACCAAAGCTAAAGGGCAGCATTACTGCCTGAGTGGTAGTGTGTTTTCCCTTTTCATTGTAGTCACTTACTTCAGCGGTGATGAGCTGTAGCCCCGGCTCCAGAGCATTGATCAATGAGCTTTTCCCTGCTCCTGAATGCCCGGAAAAGACGGTGTCCATCCCCTTTAGTTCTTCCTTGATCTCCACAATCCCTTCGCCTGAAAGCACCGAGCTGTAGATCACCTTGATACCGGATTCCCGATAATACTGCACTGCCTCATCCATTTCCTGAAGGCCTTCACAAAGATCAATCTTGTTTAGAACAAGGATCGGACGGATCTTGTGTTTTGCCGCAAGGATCAGATATCTATCCACCAATCCCGGCTTAAACACCGGCATTCGCCATGAACTGGTGATCACGAGTTGGTCGATGTTTGCCGCCAGTGCGATCTCTTTTTGGAAGCTTCCTCCACTATAGCGGCTCAGGCTGTTTTTGCGGGGCAGGATGTTCTCCACTCGATACTGGGGCGGGTTGGACGTATCCAGCTCAACATAGTCACCGACCGCCAAGATCCCGCTGCTGGCGTTTTGATACTGCTTTAGTCGACCGCCGATGGTAGCAGAGGCCGTGCCTGATTCCATCTGGATCTTGCATTGATAATTACTCATCACTTCGATCACTCTGCCTTTTTGGAGGGAGATGCCGCTTTTGAGCTTAAGCCCGCGTTTGCTGGCAATGCGAGCGGTCTTATACTCATTTTGCATGGGGATATCATCTAGGACATCCATATCCGGCAAGCTGATGTTTTTCAGCCTGCCGGTATATCGTTTTGTGCGTTTCTTATCTTTTTGTTTCACTTCTTAAACACTGGAGTGATCACATCAAAGAGATCTTTCTCCATCTTGATTTTGGCTTCATTCCCAAAGACAGCATAGTGGTTTTTGTTCATTATGGCTTGGATCATGTCCGCATAGATTCTCAGATCTTCCAGCTTAGTGCCTAGGACTTCGTCTCTGATCTGCTGACGATCTTCTTGTGTAAAGCCCGTGAGATAGTCCATATCTGCTTGAGCTCCGAGGGCTTCCGGGGTCTTGGGATAGTCAAGCTGTGAGATCTCTCCCAGGATATACTTGTCCATCTCCCGTTTCGAGCATTGGAACTTGCGGATAAAATCCGGAACGCTGTCATATACTTCCAGGCTCTCTTTGAGATTGGGATCCCGATAGGAGTAGAAATATTGATATCCATCCAGGGTGAAGCCCGCGCCTCCGCCATATGCCCCGCCTTTCATGCGCAGTTCCTTGTATAGAAACTCGTTTGAAAGGATGTTTGAGAGCACTCGCAATTTCCCGGAATATGGGTATCCTTTACGGAAGAAGTTGCCACCCTTGACCACATATTGAATCTTCACAGGCGCGGAGATTCCTTCGTTTTGATGTGTAGTTTCAAACACAAGCTCTGCAGGCTGATAGCTTTCTTCAGAAAGTTGGGCATAGAGCCTTTTTAGCTGCTCACTCATGCTTGGGATCAGTTCTTCATTTGCCGTCAGACTCACAATCAAGCCTTGGAGACTGAAGAAGTGATCCTGCACCCATTTAAGCTCACCGATGATCTTATCGATATCATTATCCAGATTCTCCTCAAGTTCGGTGAGAAAGCCCAGATAGTCCAGCCCGCCGATCCTATCCTTGAGCGCATGCAACTGTGAGAATGGGCGGAACATCCGGTTGATGGCTACCCCGACTCCCCGGGAGATGACCATCTCTTCGATGCCGGCTTTGATTTCGCGGATCAGGCTTTTGATCCGGGACTGATCTTCAAAGATCGGGCGGGTGGCATATTCAGCCATGAGATCCATGAGCTGTGGTGTCTTTTCTGAAACGGCTTTTCCCTTTAGGATAAGCTTTGGCAGGATCTCATCCGGAGTCTGATAGCTATTAAGGATATCCAAGGAAAGCATGATACCGCCGGTGTGATTGCGAATCTCATTGCCCAGATCCGCATAGCCATGGTTTTGGGTATCTATCTGTCCCAAAAGCTGTGTATAAAGACTCACCCACGGCAGATCTTCCGCCGCGGCATGGGACATATCAAAATACAGCTTAAGATAGACGATCCCATTGGTCTGAATCGGATGGCTCAGCAGGGTATGGCTCTTGAGGTTTTCCACTACTGTTGGTGAGGATGCCGCCTGGGGATCCACATCATCCAAGCTCAGAAGCGGGATCTTCATCAGATCTTCTTCCGTATCCGGCTCTTCTTGCCAAGCTTTGAGCTCCTGATTGAACTTGATCATCTCCTTTATCTCTTCATGGCTCAGGGTCTTCTGATAGTCATCCAGCTCTTTGCGAATAGCTGCTTCTTGCTGTGCTATGAGACCCGGGCGCGGTTCAAAGTGGATCTCAGTATGATGCTGATTTTCCACGCATACCTGCTTTAAGAGATTCTCAAAATACGGTTCGGTGATGCCTTTGCGGAGATGCGCTAGGCTTTTCTCAAAGCACAATTGCTCCAGCGGATCCCCGCCGTGATTCCAGTGCCCCAGGCTTTGCAGATTGTAGAAGAGTCCCTTGGGAAAGCCCTGCATCTGAGCTTCGCGCAGGAAAAACTCCTTGGAATTGATGATGGCTTCAATGAGTTTCTTGTCAAATCCTTCCTCCACAATGCGCTTCATCTCATCTCGGATCAGCTTAGCCAGCGTATCCAGATCTTCTTTCTTGACCTGTTTACAGATGATGTTCAGGCTGGGCTGCAAGATATCTGCTTGCATCATGATCTGCGAATCTTTACACAGACCAGATTTGCGGATCACAGCCTTCAGCGGTGAAGCGGGGGTATACATCAAGAGCTCGCCCAGGATGGAAAGGCTCCCAGAAAGATAGGGATCGGTGATCTTGCCAAAGCTATAGCACAGAGCAAGGTAATATTGCCCTTCGGGTGATTTATCATCGGAAAGCGGATACTCCAGATACAGCTTCTGCGCTTTCTCAAATGGCTTTTGATAGGGATATTCCAGTTTCACGCCCGGATCATCAAAATCGCTAAGATATTCTTCGTCGATGATCTTCAGAGTGCTGTCGATATCCATATCTCCATAGAGCCATATCATGCTGTTTGACGGATGGTAATACTTTTTGTGGAAAGCTTTGAACTTCTCATGTGTCAGTTGCGGAATGGCATCCGGATCTCCTCCGCTTTCAAAGCCATAGGGTGTATCCGGAAACTGTGCATGCTGACACATCCTGCCCATGATCCCATCGATCGAGGAAAAAGCTCCCTTCATCTCGTTGTAGACCACGCCACGATAGTTGATCTTGCCGCCCTCTTCAAAGAGCTCATAGTGCCAGCCTTCTTGATCCAGGATCTTCGGCTCCTCATAGATCCGAGGATGCAGCACGGCATCCAGATAGACCCTCATCAGATTGATAAAATCCTGATCATTGGTTGAGGCCACCGGATAGGAAGTCCAATCCGAAGAGGTCATGGCATTGATAAAAGTATTCAGACTTCCCTTGATCAGCTCCATAAAAGTGCCTTTTGCCGGATAGTTCTTGCTCCCGTTGAGCACCGAATGCTCCATGATGTGGGGGCATCCTGTGTCATCCTCAGGGATAGTCTTGAACGCAATATTGAACGCCTTGTTTGTGTCGTCACAAGCCATGTGAATCAAGTCCGCACCACTCTTGACGTGGCGATAGCGATTGTAAACAGTTCCTAATTCTTTGATCTCATGGCTCTGAACCAGCTCAAAACCATGCTTTGCCTGGGTTTTCTTCATCATTTTATCCTTGATATATTTTTTCTCAGATAAGCTTATAGCTCTTCAGCCCTGCTGTCAATCTCTCTCGGTTTGCCTCTTGCAATCTGCAGATTGGTGAGCGAAATTCCGCACGGATCTTGCCCATCATCGCCAAGGATTCCTTTGCCGGAATGGGATTTGTCTCGATAAACATCAGCTCATTGAGCAGTGCCAGATTCAGATGCTGCTCTGCCGCACGGGCAAAATCCCCATCCAAACAGCTCTGGATGTGTTCACTCATCAGCTTGGGTGCCACATTGGCTGTCACTGATATGCATCCTTTAGCGCCGATGGCCATCAAAGGTAGGTTCAGCGCGTCCTCCCCGCTCAGGAGAGAAAAATTCTTCGGTGCATCGCGGATAATGCAGCTTGCTTGTGTCAGATTCCCGCTGGCTTCCTTCACCCCAAGAATATTGGGGAAGTCCTTTGCCAAGCGCACGACGGTCTCTGCTGTGATATTCACTCCGGTGCGACCCGGAACGTTGTAGATCACGATCGGGATATCCACCTTCGTGGCAATTTCCCCAAAATACTCATACATCCCAGCTTGCGTAGGCTTGATATAATATGGCGTGATCACCAACGCTGAGTCCGCCCCCAATTCCTTTGCCTTGATCGTATTGGCAAGGCTTTGGGACAGGTTGTTTGTTCCTGTGCCGATCATCACCGGCAGTTTGCCACCGATCTTTTGCATGGCAAATCTCAGCACAGCTTCTTTCTCGTCCTGAGCAAGAGCGGCTGTCTCGGCGGTTGTACCCAAAAGCAAGATGCCATGAGTGCCTTCGTCCAGGTGATACCCGATCAAGGTTTCGAGGGCGTTCCAATCTATGGCCCCATCCTTAAAAGGTGTGACCAATGCGACGTATGATCCTTGCAACATGTGATCCTCCATGATCATGCGATGTTTAAAAAACTATTTCCATCAGCGCAAAACGCCTGATCTTTCCATTTATGACAATTATCCACTATCCAGATTTCCGTCAACACAAATGATCCCGAAGCTCTTCCATGATCTCCCCTCGTCTCTTTTTTGATACACTATGAAAGGGAATATCTCGCCGAATATGTATGTCCTGCAGTTCTTTGAGTATCTTTGAGGCGGGATGGTCCTGGAGCAAATGATGCCAGAGCTCGGCATATTCTTCCTTGTTCCAATACAGCGACAAGAGATGGGCATAAACGTCCAGTAGACATAGCTCATCATAGCTCAAAGCATCGGACGCCAGCACCTGATAGGGCGGATCCTCCAGCCAGATGTATCCCCGCTCCCGCGCTATCTCAAGCATCGGAGTATCCGGCAGAATCTTGAGCATGCCAAGCTGCACTGCAGCCGGCTCGCATGCACATAGCTCATCAAGAGATCTGATGACAGAGCCGAGATCCTCCCCCGGTAAACCGGCAATCAAATCAGCATGAATGCGCACTTTTGTCTTATCTTTGAGACGAATCATTGCTTTACGGGCTTTTTCCCAATCCGACTGTCGCCCGCAACGCGCGAGCACCTCGGGATTTGTGCTTTGGATGCCGATCTCAAAGCGAATCTTGCCCTCAGGGATCTTCTCCAGAAGCTCAAAATCCTCCTCATCCAAAAGATCCGGATAGATCTCAAAATGGGAGTCATGCTCCGGATTTTCCCGCAATATATAGCGGTATATCTCGTGAGCCAGATCCTTTTGCACATTGAAGCTGCGATCAATGAATTTGAGAGTGCGGGGCATCAGCTCTGCTAGTCGGCTCAGCTCAGAGATCAGCTTTGCCCTGTCATTCTGATTCAAGGGATCAAAGCGCGCCTCATGCCGATTATCGCAGGATGACAGACAATACACACAGCGATATGGACAGCCACGATATGCCTCATAATACACCAAATGATCTGCCAAGTGATCCATGTCCGAAGCTATGTAGGGAAAGGGAATATCTTTGAGGGGAATAGGCTCCGGCGGCTTTATCCGTGAAAAGCCAAATTGCTCAAGAGCCAGTGCCCGAAACGCCGCTTCACCGGTGCCAAGAATGACGTGGCATCTTTCGCGCCCTTCAAACTCAGCTGCTTCCGGACCGCCGACCACGAAGATAGTCCGCGGCATGATCTTGGAGATCTCACTTTGCAATCTGCTTAGGATCACCCGATTCCAGATGTAAGCTGAGAAGCAGATCACATCAGCTTTGTGGCGATATATCCCTTCCAGGATCTGCATAAAGGGCTCATTCATGCTAAATGATAGTAAGTCTTTTTCAAAATCAAGATCGCGAATCATCTCTCGCATGTAATACAAAGCAAGATTGGATTGGCTCCAGCTGCTATTCAGCGCCACAAAAACTATCTTTTTCATCTAGTCACTTTTTGCAAATCTCATAGATAAGTCAAGCGAAATCATCAAGACTCAAATGCTTTTTTCGGAGCATCAGTTCTGCATAATCGGCGATAATCCTCACAGTTTTAGCATTCTAAGTGCTTGAAAAACATGGCGTCCTCATGCCCCCCTCACCGGTCGCTCACCGGTCGAGCGTGCAAGCGGTGAGAAAATAAGGACTTACGGCTTTTAGATATTTGTTGAGCTGCCAGCATAATGTGAAGGTCTTTGCGCTGCTTTTGTAGCTTCAAATCGCACTCTTGTCTCCTTGAAGTTTGTAATTGCCACAATATCATGGACTGCTTATATTATATGGGAATTATGAGTTTTCTGTGGCTATAACTACTTCTTGCTTTTATCTGGGAGGATTATGAGAATAAGCGCGGTCAACACCAAGGGATTTGCTTCTGCTCAGAGAGCTGGATTCCCCTTTAGACAGGTGTTTAGTGTATTAGTTTTGCTCTTTGCTTTCTCCCTTTTAAGCGCTAAGGATCACATAATCCGAGTGGGAATCTATCACAATCCCCCAAAAGTTTTCGTGGACGAGCATGGCAATCCTGCCGGGATTTTTGTGGATATTATTGAGGAAATTGCCCGAAGCGAGGGCTGGAGCTTGGGATGGTATCCTGGATCCTGGGAAGAAAATCTTCGGCTCTTATCCTCAGGCGAGCTGGATCTCATGCCGGATGTGGCTTTTAACGAGGAACGTGCTGAGCTCTATGATTTTCATCAGAGCCCGGTCCTGGTATCCTGGTCACAACTCTTTAGCCGCAAAGATCTCAGGATTAGGACCTATACCGATCTGGATGGGCTTGTCATAGCAGTGCTCAAGAACTCCGTGCAAGAGAGCATCTTGGAAGAAGTGGTGTCGGGCTTGGGGATCAATAGTCGGTTTTTGAGACTTGATAGTTTTGACGAAGTCCTAGACAGCGTGGAAGACAAAGATGCGGATCTTGCTGCCACGAGTGTTTTCTTTGGCAGGATGAACGCCAAAGAGCATAGGCTTGTGGAGTCGCCTCTGATATTTAATCCATCAAACCTATATTTTGCAAGTCCAAAAGGGAAGAATCAAGATCTTCTTAGCGCCATTGATCGGCATCTTGAACTCATGAAGTCAGATTCTGAATCGGTATATTTCAGCAGTTTGCAGCATTGGACACCCGAAGCTCGGAGGTGGGAGCTCCCGACGTGGATCTTGATCTCCATCATACTTTTAGGAATGACTCTGGCAATCACCATCGCCGGAAGCATCATACTCAGACGTCAGGTTCTTCTGCGAACCAATGAGCTTCGCCAGACAAATCAAGAGATGGAGCTAAGGATCGAAGATCGCACTGAGGAGCTGGGATTTGCTCTCAGGCAAGCTCAGGTGGCTGATATGCTCAAATCGGCGTTTTTGGCGACCATGTCACATGAGCTTCGCACTCCGCTAAATTCCATTATAGGCTTTACTGGCATCCTATTGCAAAAGCTGCCGGGTGAGATCAATCCCGAGCAAGAGAAGATGCTCAAGATCATCCAGACTAGCTCTCGACACCTTTTATCTCTCATCAATGATGTCTTGGATATCTCAAAGATTGAAGCAGGTCAGTTGGAGCTCAGGCTATCGGATGTAAATCTACAGGCGACTTTGGAGAAAGTGATCGGCTTGGTGAGCCTTCAAGCAGAAGAAAAAGAGCTGGATCTCAAGCTGGAAATGATGACCCGGAATGTCTTTATCAAGGTGGATCAAAGGCGCTTTGAACAGGTGCTCTTGAATCTGCTCAGCAATGCCATCAAATTCACCGACAAAGGCTCGGTGACATTGATCTCTGAAAAGAAAGAGAATACACTGCGCATCACGGTCAAGGACAGTGGCATTGGCATCCCCGAAGATAAGCTCGATGCCCTGTTTATGCCGTTCCAGCAGATTGATACCGGGCTAAACCGAAAGTATGAAGGCACCGGACTGGGGCTTTCTATCAGCCAAAAACTAATCCGCCTGATGGGTGGAGACATCACCTTGGAAAGTAAGATCAATCAAGGCAGCAGCTTCCACATCTGCCTGCCGCTTGATCAGGAGAAACATGATGAGTAAACTGGTCTTGATCATTGAAGACAATAGAGAAAACTACTATCTCATGCGCTATCTCTTGGAGCATCATGGACTGCGAGTGATCGGAGCTGATAGCGGATGGATGGGAATTGAGATGGCAATCTACAATAAACCGGATATCATATTGTTGGATATCCAACTCCCGGAAATGGATGGATATAGCGTAGCCCGCAGAATTCGATCCAATCCCGAGATCAAAGACATCCCAATCGTGGCAGTGACCTCATACGCAATGATGGGGGATAAAGAACACGCTCTTGCCGCGGGAGCAAATGCTTATATCGAAAAACCGATCAATCCGGATAGCTTTGCGGATGAGATCCTTGAGTACTTAGAAGATTTTAGGAGCGATGATGAAGATCCTGTGCGTTGACGACAAAACTGAGAACCTATATATGATGGAATCCCTACTCACTCCACTCGGGTATCAGTGCATACGAGCCACAAACGGAAAAGAGGCTCTTGACTTGCTGCAAGACGCCAAGGTAGATCTGATCATCAGCGACATCCTGATGCCGATCATGGATGGCTTTAGCCTCTGTCGGACGATCCGCAAAGATCCGAGCCTTAATCACATCCCATTCATCATCTTCACTGCAACACACACCGGAGAACAAGATGAAGATTTGGCTCGCAAGATCGGCGCTGATGACTTCATCGTGAAGCCCTGTGAGCCCGACATCTTTGTTGAGCGAGTGCAGGAAGTCATGGAAAGCATGTCTTCAGAAAATGCCGGCCCAAACCGCGAAATCGAAGATGAGAAGACCGTATTGAAGCTCTATAATGAGCGCTTGGTGCGTAAGCTGGAGCAAAAGATGGTCGAGACTGAAGAGGAGATTCAACAACGTAAAAAGGCGATGGCAGCTCTCCAGCGCAGCGAGGATATCCTCAAGACTACGCAAGCATTGGGCAAACTCGGGGGCTGGGAATATGATGTCCAAAATGACTCTATGTATTGGACAGAAGAAATGTATCACCTCCACGACGCAGATCCCGAGTCCGATGATATCAGCGACTTGGTGGCAACGAGTATCAAAGGCTTTCCCGATGACAAGCGACAATTACTGCTCCGAGCTATGGAAAACATGAGAAAGAGAGCTGAAAGCTATGAGATTGAAAGCTGGTATACCACGCAAAAAGGCCGCAAGATCTATGTGCGAGCCGCGGCTATACCGGAGACTGTCGATGGTAAACTGGCCAAAGTGATCGGAACATTCCAAGATCTCACAGAAGCAAAACAAGCAGAAATTGCCAAACACGAACTCGAAGAGCAATTGCGACAAGCCCAGAAGATGGATTCCATCGGACAATTGGCAGGGGGTGTGGCGCACGACTTTAACAATGTGCTCACCGTGATCTTAGGCTATGCTGAGGAAATCCTAAACAATCTGCATTCCAATGACCCCTTAGCAGCGGACATCAATGAGATCCTAAACGCCGGACTCAGAGCATCCAGCCTTACCCGGCAATTGCTTACCTTCAGCAGAAAACAAGTGATCAAGCCGCAATTGGTCGATATCAATGCCTGCATCACAAATCTTCATAAGATGCTCATGCGCCTTATCGGCGAAGATGTGGAGTTTGAGCTGTCCTTGGGAGATCATCTTCCTTACATCTGGGCTGATATCGGGCAAATCGAACAAGTTATCATGAATCTAGTCATCAATGCCAGAGAAGCTATGCAGATGGGAGGAGTGCTTACAATTACAACTTTCGAGCATCGCACAAATCCCGACTTCCGCGAAAGACATCCCTTCATCGACAAAGAACACTACCTCGTGCTGAAAGTGCAGGATACAGGCTGTGGCATGGATGCCGAGACCAAGGAGCATATCTTTGAACCCTTCTTCACTACAAAGGGTCCCGGAAAAGGGCATGGCACCGGATTGGGATTGCCCACTGTCTACGGCATCGTCCGACAAGCCGGCGGACACATTCACGTCGAGAGCAAACCGGGACGCGGCACAAGCTTTGTGATCATGATACCTGCGTCAAAAGAGAAGCCCGGCTCTCAGATGCAAGACATTAATCCTAAGATGACACAGGGGAATAGCGAGCTTGTGCTCATCGTGGAAGACGATAACTCCATCCTGGATCTCACCGGTAAGATCATCAGCAAAATGGGATACAAAGTGTCTCTGGCTAAAAGTGCCGATCGAGCCATGGAGATGATCGAAGATGAAGGACTGCGTCCGAGAATCCTGATCACAGATGTGGTCATGCCCGGATTAAGCGGGGTCGAGCTCGCCACGATCGTTCGGGTAAAACACCCCCAGATAGGCATCATCCTTATGAGTGGATACGCCGGCGATATCGTCGCCAAATATGGAGACATCCAACCCGATATTCCCTTCATCCAGAAGCCATTCTCTAAGACAGAGATGGCAAAGCTCATCCAAAAGGTGATGACAGATACTGCCAATCTGCAGCCCTAGCTCGGCAAAGAACTTACTGGAAGAACTCCTTCAGGGAATCCTCTGCGCTTACCTGGACCCAGCGCCTGCTGTCCTCAAAGCCAAATTCAAGGCGAAGCGTCTCGTAGGGCAGGATCTCTTGGGCAAGTCGCGGCCACTCAATGACCGTGATCCCGCTTTCTATCATATCGAGCACCCCCAGATCCATGAGTTCATCCTCAGTCTTGAGTCTGTAAAGATCTAAATGATAAAGGGGGAAGCGGCCACAATGATATTCCTTAAGCAGCACAAACGATGGGCTGTCTATCTCTTCAGTGATGCCCAGGAAGGAGCCCAAGGCCTTCACGAAGAAGGTCTTGCCGCTGCCTAGGTCGCCCGATAGTGTCACGACCGAGCCGGGACCCAAAAGCGGTGCAATGTAGTGCGCAAGATCGATTGTATCTTGCTCTGATGTAAGATCTATCTTTTTGCTCATTTCTTCTCCTTTGCAAAAAGCCCCAAAAGCCACCATCCCCAGCCTAATGTGGAGATCAAGGGTATCTCTCGGGGCTCACTCGACATATGTGTCAGTCCTAAAGAAATGCTAGAGCAAAAAGGCAGTTTGGCAATGAGAATCTTAGCTTCCCGGGATGTTTACTGCCCTCTTCTTGGCTGCAAGAGCTTCTGCAGGATCTGCAAATCAGCACGCGCCGGTCTTAGAAGCGCTGCAAAGCCAAAGCCCTCTCCTATCGCCAATTGAGCCAGATACCACGCTCCATATACTATGTAGGAAATACTTGAAGCCAGCGCCGCTCCGGCTATACCAAGCCGTGGGATCAGGATGAAGTTTGCCCCCAAGTTTATAGCAAATGCGATGATGGTGATATACAGATGAATCTGCGGCTTTCCCTGAGCGTAAAACCAGGGAGAGGCAATCTTCGGCACGCAGGCAAAGAGTATCCCGGGCAGAAGGATCAACATTGCAGGAGTCGCGCCGGAATAGGCAGTGCCATAGACAATCGGGATCAAGAAGCTGCCAAACACGCCCACTATCGCCAGTCCCAGGCAGATGTAGAGGCTCAGGCGTACTGTTTGAGCGGTGAGCCTGCTGCCGTCATCATCGGGAGGAAGGTTGTAGAGCCTGCCGATGAGAGCACCGGTGATGGACACCGGAAGCAGAAAGAGTAATTCCGCGATTGTCACCGCTATGCTGTATACACCCAGATGGGAGATATCCCAGTACTGCCGGATCATGATCTGGTCGATTCGCAGCTGCAGGAAAGCAAAGAGAGCCGACCACCATCCAAATGCTCCATACTTTAGCTCCGCTTTGATCACGGGCAAGGAGATCAGTGCCAAGTAGCTTTCTTTGAGGCTGACGTGGATTAAGATCAGCCACAAGAGCATCCCCAGTGCATTCAGATAGAAGAAGCTCAGCGGCGTAAGGATGCCAAATATCCAAAACGCAAAGATGGACAAGCTGCGGAGACTAAAGACGACGATGCCGATCTTGTTGTTTTTAATGATCTTCTCATCCCCGGTCAGCCAAGCTTGATGATGCATGGTGAAGATGGTGGAAACCATCAAGGTCAGACCACCCAGGATGAACCAGATGTCGTAGCTTTGAAGGATCCATCCAAAGCGCCAGGGCAGCGCCACCAAGATCACCAAAAGGACACAGAAGATGCCTAGGACATTCATGTTTGAGCTATAGATGGCTGTCCTTTCGAAGCCGCTTTTCTTCTGAAAATATGCTACAGCCGAGTTTATTCCGAAGCTGCCAAAGGTTCCTAATATATTGAATATAATAAGGATATACGCCACATATCCCTGTCCGGACGGCCCCAATGCCCTAGCCACGAGCACACCCGCCAAGACCCCAAAGACGAGTTTATATATCTGGGTTGCCAGATTGTGTCCGATGTTTTTGCCGTAGCCCATCTGCCCTGTCAGAAGATCTCTACTTGGTCATCCAAGGGACTAACGCCCATGTGTCTATAGGCTTTGTGCGTAGCCTTACGCCCGGAAGCAGTGCGTTCCAGAAAGCCCTGCTGCACCAAATAGGGCTCAAAGATCTCCTCGATCGTGCCGGCATCTTCACCGATGGCGGTCGCGATGGTTTTAAGCCCCACGGGTCCGCCCCGATAGTTTGTGATGATAGTGTTTAATATGCGTTTATCCATCTCATCCAAGCCTTCATGATCGACCTGCAGCATGGACAAAGCGGAAAGCGCAATATCCAAGGTGATCGTCCCATTCCCGCGGATCTGCGCATAGTCTCGCACTCTCCGGAGGAGTCGATTGGCGATGCGGGGAGTGCCTCTGCTACGTCGTGCCAGCTCCATAATGCCGTCTTCTTCTGCCGGCACGTCCAAGAGCTTTGCAGAGCGTCTTAGGATCTGCATGATGGATGGCATGTCATAATAGTCCAGCCTCAGGACGATCCCAAAGCGATCCCGCAAGGGAGGCGTGAGAAGTCCTGCCCGGGTGGTAGCCCCGATCAAAGTAAATGGCTCGATCGGGATCTTCAGAGTTCTGGACGAAGGCCCACTATCCAAGATGATCTCCATCTCATAATCTTCCATCGCCGGGTAGATATATTCCTCGATCACATGTGACAGGCGATGAATCTCGTCGATAAAGAGCGCTTCATGTCTGCCGAGGTTGGTCAGGATTCCTGCCAGATCAGAGGGCTTCTCGATGACGGGTCCGCTGGAAACAGTGATATTAACGTCCATCTCGCGAGCAATGATGGATGCCAGGGTGGTCTTCCCCAATCCGGGAGGGCCATAGAATAGCACGTGATCCAGGGGTTCTTTGCGCAGTTTTGCCGCTTGGATACTGATATCCAGCAGCTCTTTGATATGCTCTTGACCGATGAAGTCCGAAAGGGTCTTGGGTCTCAGCGCTCGGTCAAAATCCTTATCTTCTGTTTGTGGGCTTGGGTTGTTTATTCTTTCCAGCATATGATTCCTTTAATGCAAGATCCCCAAAAGCTTGCGTATCTGAAGATGCCAGACCATCCACGCTGCTTCCCAGACGATGCGACGACTCATCTTGGAGACCCCATTGAGCCTCTCAGTAAAGATGATCGGGACTTCTTTGATGCGATATCCCTTCACCCAAGCGCGGAAGTTCATCTCGATCTGAAAGGCATAGCCATCAGAGAGAATCTTGTCCAGATTGATCGATTCCAGCACCTTGCGGTGGAAGCATTTGAAGCCTCCGGTGGGATCCTTGATCGGCATCTTGGTGATGATGCGCACATACTTTGAGGCAAAATAGCTGATTAAAAGCCGACGAAACGGCCAATTGATGATATTCACTCCGTTTGAGTAGCGGGAGCCGATCACGAGATCATATTTTTGAGCAGCTTCCAACAAGCGCGGCAGATCCTCGGGATTGTGCGAAAAATCCGCATCCATCTCCAAGATATAGTCATAGCCTTTCGCGATGGCATATTTGAATCCCGTGACATAGGCGGAGCCCAGCCCCATCTTGCCGGGACGCTCGATGATATGCAGCCTGCTTTCTGTCTCCATGATCTTTTTGACTGCTCTGCCGGTGTGATCGGGACTATTGTCATCCAGCACAAGGATCTCCAAGAAGGAGCTTTGTTTCAAGACAATCCCGATAAGGCGTTCGATATTTTCTATCTCATTGTAAGTAGGGATGATGACTAGGGCTTTCATGGCTATTTATCCAGATTGTTCTCTAAAAGTTGTTGCTTTGGCACTTCTCGGAAATCTCGCGCCGGATTTCCCAGCACTATACGTGCAGGTTCCACATCTCTGCTCACGACCGCACCCGCTGCCACAGTGCCATCTTCACCGATGATCTTCCCGGGCAGGATGGTGGCATTGACCCCGATGCGAGAGCCTCTTTTCATCGTGATTCCTTTGAAGTAATCATAGCGCTTGGGATCACGCGCCATGTAGTTGTCATTACTCGTTGCGACGCAAGGGGCTACGAAGCAGTAATCCTCCACACTGGAATAGGCTGTGATATAGCTGTTTGTCTCAAACTTGTTGCGGTCACCGATCTTCACGTAGTTTTCGATGCAGCAATTTCGCCCTATGATATTGAGGCTGCCGATCTCGACATTCTCACGAACTGTCGCCAGATCCGCAATCAGATTGCGCTCGCCGATCTCAGCTTGAGCATAAATCGTCACGTGAGCGCCGATCTGACAAAAACTTCCGATCCGCGCGGGCTTGAGATTCTCCGGCACCTTAAAAATGCTCCTTGGAGACGAGAGCGGCTTCTTGCCGATTACCGTGTTGTCGTCAATGCGCACATTGTCGCCTATGACGCTATTCTCATGAATCACCACATTGTGCCCGATTAGACATCCAACACCAATCTCCACATTGTCCAAGATCACTGCATTATGCCCCAAAACCGTGTCTTTGCCAAGCTTGGCGCTATCGCTGATATACTGCATCGTCATACCTCCAGTATCTTAGACCATTTTTTTACTCGACAAGGATTAAGGCAAGCAAAAAAATGGCTATAAAGGATTATGGGAGAAAAAAGATGCAAGATTGGATCCAAAAACATCTCACAGAACTGGCAGTTAGAGGTAAGAGCCCAAAGACCATCGATGCCTATCGCATTGACTTGATGCAGTTTTTAAGATACATTGAGCAATCTCGCCCAAACCCTTGCGTCACCCAAATCACCGCAACAGATGTGCGCGGTTTTCTCGTCTGGCTCTCCCAAAAACAAGACGGAAATCGCACTCTGTCCAGAAAACTCTCAGCTTTGGCATCTTGGTTTCGCTTTCTGAAGATCCATGGAGCCATCCAGGCAGACCCGATGCGCCGAATCCGGCGGCCCAAATTCGAGAAGAAACTGCCCAAATTCTTTTCTGAGAAAGACATGGAGACCCTTATGCGGATTCCGGATACGGACAATCACCTAGGACTCCGCAATCGCGCCATCTTCGAGATGCTCTATAGCTGTGGCCTGCGCCTCATGGAGCTTTCCGGACTCAGACTTATGGATGTCGATCGCCATAAAAAGCTCATCCGCGTAACCGGAAAAGGAAATAAACAGCGCATCATACCAATCGGAGATCCGGCACTTAATGCCTTGGATGAATATCTCAAGATCCGCCCCCGGCTCGCCAAGGAAAACAGCTCGGACAAGATCTTCCTCACTCACACCGGCAAAGACTTTGATCCGCGCCAGCTAAACAAAATACTGGGCAGATACATCGATCTCATTGCCAAAGAAAAGGGATATTCGCCCCACACCATCCGCCACTCTTTTGCCACTCACCTGCTCTCTAGGGGCGCTGACCTACGCGCGATTCAGGAGATGTTGGGTCATTCCGAGCTATCCACGACGGAGCTCTATACTCATCTCAGCCTGGAAGACATCAAATCCGCCTATGAAAAAGGACATCCCCGCAGCGGAGAATAGATATTGTCCATCCCTATAGCTTAGATTATCATCCCAAAAATCGGCAAGAGATTCATCTCCCAAAAACCTCATACTTGAGCTCATAATATCACTTTTTCAGCGTTTTTTAGCTTTCTAAGTACTTGAAAAATATGGCTTCCTCATGCCTTGCTCACCGGTCGCTCACCGGTCGGATGAGCAAGTGGTGAGAAAATAAGGACTTACGGCTCTGGTAAATTTCACTCAACAGAGGCTATTGCTTACACAATTCCCGAGCCCTTTTGGCGTGATTTCGTCCATGCCGGCACAAAATATTCTCGCGATCTCAGCTTGTGCCTGACCAAATCTGCGCATAATCTAATGAGCCTCATACCAATCTTTGCCTATCCCGATATCCACCTCCAGACTGATCTTCTGCCTATACTCATTCGGCAGAGCATTTTCCATCTCTGTCCTGATGAGTTCTTGGGCTTTGGCCAACTTGCTATGATGCACCTCAAAGACCAGCTCATCATGCACTTGCATGATCATGCGGATATCATTGTCCGAGGAGATCTTGGCATCAAGGCTGAGCATGGCGCGCTTGATGAGATCCGCTGCGCTTCCTTGAATGGGCATATTGACTGCCACTCTTTCCGCTTCACTGCTGGTGCCTTTATTTTTGCTATAGATGCCGGGGAGCGCCAAGATTCTTCCAAAGATGGTGCGGGCTCTACCCTCGGCTTTGGCACTAGCTATGCAACGAGCCTTGAAATCGCTGATGGCGGGAAACTGGGCGAAATACTGCTCTATCATATCTTTGGCTTCTGTTTGAGATATCCCGATCTCCCGAGCCAACTTACGCTGTCCCATGCCATACATCAGGCCAAAATTGATGGTCTTTGCGGCGCGACGCATATCGGGAGTGACGTCATCCAGCTCGACATGGCGAATCTGCGCGGCGGTCTGCTTGTGAATATCCACCTTGTTTTGAAAACTCCTTAGCATCATCTCATCGCCGGACATCAATGCCAAAAGTCGCAGCTCGATCTGAGAATAGTCTGCGGCCAGGATCCGATAATCCTCGCTTTGAGCAACGAAGGCTTTGCGTATCTCGCGTCCCAGTTTTGTGCGGATGGGGATGTTTTGCAAATTGGGGTTTGTGGAAGAGAGTCTGCCTGTGGATGCGACGCATTGATTAAAAGAGGAGTGGATACGATTTGTGTCCGGATTAACCAGCTTTGGCAAAGCGCTGACATACGTGTTTTCAAGCTTTACCAATTGACGATAGTCGATGATCTTGCGGGCGATCTCATAGTCCTCTGCCAGGGCTTCCAAGACCGAGTTATCGGTCGAATATCCACTTTTAGTCTTCTTTTTGGCAGGGAGCGACATCTCTTCAAAGAGCAGCTTCGCCAATTGCTGTGTGCTATTTAGGTTAAAGTCATAGCCTGCCAGCTCATAGATCTCTTCGGTGAGGCGCTTGATCTGGAGATTGAGATTGTGTGAGATATCAGAAAGGATCTCTTTGTCGATGCTCACGCCATTGTCTTCCATCTTCATCAAGACCGGCATCAAGGGGAGATCCAGATCGTAATACACTGATTTGGCGGGGCTTTGCTCCAGTTTCTCTCGATAGATCTCAGCCAGCATGTAAGCTGCCCAAGCATCCTCCGCGGCATAGAAGCAGGCATCTTCGGGACTGATGAGATCCATTGAGGTCTGCTTTTTGCCCTTACCCAGAAGCAGAGTGATCGGCATCATTTCGTAGCTAAGCTCTTTTTGTGCGCAACTGTCCAAAGAAAAGCTATATGATCCCGCATCTAGGACATATGCCGCTATCATAGTATCAAAAAAAGGCGCGGAGATATCAAGGCCGTGTCTTGCCAAGACCTGAATGTCATATTTTAGATTGTGCCCGATGATCTCTTTGCCCTCCAATGCTTTGGCGAGGCTTTTCAGCACTTGTTCCTGCTTTAGATTCTCTGCCATTTGGTGCCCAAGAGGGATATAATACGCCCTAGTCGCATCCACACAAAGCGAAATGCCCACCAAGGCAGCGTTGCGGGCATCCAAGGCATCCGTCTCAGTATCAATGCTCACACGGCTCGCGGAATTGATCTTATCTAGGAGAGCAGAGAAATTTGAGGCGATCAACAGCTCTGCTTCAAAGCGCTTGCTTTGGGGCTCCTCGGGCGGAGAACTTGGCCTCTCAGAGTCAAAGATATCTGCTTGTTGCTCGCCCAATTCCGGATCTGTATCCTCTGTGGGGAAGCGCGCTTCTATCTTGCGAAGCAGGCTATTGATCTCCATCTCTTTGAGCAGAGGCAGAGCATTGCGCAATTGCTGAGCCTCAAAGTGCAGTTCTTTGGTATCCGGCAGAGGAAGATCAGCATCTCTTACAATGCGTGCCAAGTGGCGAGAGAGGAAGGCATTGTCTTTGTTTTCGATCAGTTTCTTTTGATACTTAGCGGGGAGCTGTGGGACGTGCTCATAGATCTCATCGAGAGTGGCAAATTGGTTTAGCATGGCTTTGGCAGCCACCGGTCCTATGCCTCGAACTCCGGGGATATTGTCCGAGCTATCTCCCACAAGAGCAAGATAATCAACAAACTGCTCGGGAGTCACGCCATACTTGGTGACAACAGCCTCAGCATCGGTGAAGCTGTCCTTCATGGGGTCATATAGGCTGCTGTGTGTGTCAATGAGCTGACAGTAGTCTTTGTCACTCGTGACATAGATGACCTGATATTCGCCTTTGAAGCGCTCTCCCATGGTGCCCAAGGCATCATCTGCCTCATATCCGTCCGCGCCGATCTGAGGGATCTTTAAAAGATCAAAGAAGTGGATCACCGGCTGGATCTGTGAGGCAAGATCATCCGGCATGGGTGGCCTGTTTGCCTTATATTCCTTGTAGTCCTTGTGCCTGAATGTGGGTGCCTTTCGATCAAAGGCTATAGCCAGATATTCTGCATTCATCTTATCGATCAGGGTTATAAAAGAATTTATCACGCCAAAAATGGCAGAGGTATTTTCCCCGCGGCTGTTGATCAGGGGATTGCGGATAAAGGCAAAATATGCCCGATAGAGAAGCGCTGTGCCGTCTATCAGATAGAGCTTCTTCATGATTGCACCACCTTTGTTAGTGTGTTGAGCTTCGGCTGTGATCGCCACTTACGCCACCCCTTGGGATGACAGCAAAAGCCACAGACGCCATCCTCAATCCCGGGCGCTATTTGTCCAGCAATATCTGTCTTGGTGGCTTGGGATCTTCGCTTGGAGTACAGTCCCTGCATAGCGTGGATCTTTCGATTTGACAATCATGCAAATCTATCTATATTACATAGATTAGACACACTGTAACGTGGCACAGAATTACTCCCAACTACAAGGAGGTAGTTATGACAAGGCAGACTTATCGCAAGATTGGTTTTCTTCTTGCTATCTTTTCCATCTTTATCCTCTCTTCATGTAGCAAAGACAAGGATAAGACAACTACTCCATCCATGAACTTCGGAGTCGTGGCGGGGACAGTCTACTCCCCCGGAAAGGCGGTATTACCCGGAGTCACGGTTTCCATCGGAGATCAGTCCACCACCACAGGACAAAATGGACAGTATATCCTTAGCGGGATTGCGCCGTCAAGCAAGGTGCAGGTCAATTTTGCCATGGAAGGTAAGATCCCCACTCAAAAGATCATTAGCGTCGAAACAGACAGAACCAGTAGAGTGTCTGCCACTCTCTTTACTGCATATGTGTCAGTACATAGCGGCATGGAGCACATCGTCATTGATAGCGGGGTGACCATTGATATCCCACCGACAACACTCGTAGATGCAGATGGCAATCCCTTTATGGGAGCTGTCAGAAGTGAAGTGCGATTCTTTGATCCCACTTTGCCCGAATGCTTGGACGCCTTCCCGGGAACATTCTCAGGTATCCAGACGGACGGGACTGAGACTATGTTTGAATCCTACGGCTTCTTCTCAGCAAGTTTCCGGGATGCCTCAAACTCAGAAAGACGCCTGCAAATAGCCGAAGGAGAGGAAGTCAGCGTCACTGCTCCCATCCCATACTCGCTTCAGGCAAATGCTCCGGACATCATGCCTTTGTGGTATTACGACGATGAAACAGGCAATTGGTATGAAGAAGGCTTCGCCACCAAGGTAGGCAATCGCTATGAGGGAACTGTCAGTCACTTCTCTTATTGGAACTTTGACCATCCGGTTCAGATTGACGAGCAATCTACCATAACCGGCAAAGTAGTGACTGACGATGGCGAACCCATTGGCGGAGCTCAAGTAGTGGCAACAGGGATCTCCTACTCCGGATACACAAATACATATACGGATAGCCAGGGAAACTTCAGCATCTCCGTCAAAGCTAATGCACAGATCAAGCTGCAGGCATTCTCCGGCACCAATCTCTCATTCTTTAGCCCTGCCATCGATACCCCTGCAGCAGGTGGGAGCTTGGAAGTGGCTGATTTGGTCATCACAAACCAAGACTTTCAGATCATGGGAAGCTTGGTGGATACCCAGGGGAGTCCCTTGAGTGGATATGGAAGATTGTCGCAAATGAGTCCCCCCTCTGGAGAGTATGGCATGAATGTTTGGATAAGTTGCGAAGATGACGGAAGCTTCTTGGCAACCACCCAATCCATCTCCAGCATGACAAGCTTCAATGTGATGTTTATGCTTGAAACCAGAGGCAGCTTGTATTCTGCAGCGATCCCCTTCCTTGTCCCTCAGCCCGGTAATGTTTGGGATTTTGGGGAGGTCGTGATGCGCCCGGGCGGAAACCTGACAGGAAGATTCAAAGATAATGATGGGAACTTCATCTCGAATGCGTGGGTATCAATCATGGAAGAAGGAGGGCAGTCCGAAGAGAACTACTACTCTGCTAGCACCGATGAAAATGGATATTTCACCATCTCCGGTCCCCCAAACACCACTATCAGAAACATGGTTGCCTTTTATTGGGGCGATAATGCGAATATGAAATCCGGATCTTTCACACTAAACTTCCCCGCATCCGGACAGACCAGAAACCTGGGCACGATCACTCTATATCCTCTACCGGAATAGACAGATAGGCCTATCAGCAATATGGCGGCTGGGACACGGTCGCCATTTTTGATTTGGAAGCTTGTGATAAGGCTGACAAACTCTCAGATATCATGCATTGGAAATAGGGGGAAAATCTGTCGTAGGTTTTTTGCGTTTTTGCTTGACAGTCTTAAGCGCTATCAAAACTGTGAGAATATAGGTTTTTTGTGATTTTAACTGCGAAAACACAGCGTAAGATACATATTTTTAAGAGGTAAAGATGTCCATATTTGATTTCTTCGGCATGATGGCAAACGACATAGCAATAGACTTGGGTACGGCAAATACTCTTGTATACAAAAAAAACAGCGGCGTGGTCATTGATGAACCATCCGTCGTCGCAGTTTCCACAGACAGCAGAAAGATCATCGCCATCGGCCAACAAGCGAAGGTGATGCTCGGGAAAAACCCCGATGAAGTGCGCGTGATCAAACCCCTCAAAGATGGCGTGATTGCAGACTTCCAAGTGACAGAGCTGATGCTGCGTAATCTGATCATGCGAGCCCAGAAGAAGCGTCTCTTGGTGCGTCCCCGCGTGATAGTCTGTGTGCCATCAGGGATCACCGAAGTGGAAAAAAGAGCCGTGCGAGACAGCGCTCTGCATGCCGGAGCTCGGGAAGTACATCTCATCTCCGAGCCGGTGGCGGCTGCAATTGGCGCTGATCTTCCGATCGATGAAGCCTGTGGAAACATGGTCATGGACATCGGCGGCGGCACCTCCGAGATTGCCGTTATATCCCTATCGCACATTGTGGTGCACAATAGCATCCGCGTTGGTGGAGATAAGATTGACAACGACATCATCAGTTACCTTCGCAAAAAGAATAACCTCCACGTTGGTCTGCAAACCGCCGAGAAGATCAAAGTAACCGTGGGAAGTGCTTATCCGCTCAAGCAAGAGCTGAGCATGGACGTTCGCGGAAGAGACATCGTCTCAGGATATCCCGTGACCATCAAGATCTCCTCAGAAGAGATTCGTGAAGCGATCTCCGAGACGGTCTCCACGATGATCGATGCTATCAAGCGCCTCTTTGAACGCACTGCTCCGGAGCTATCAGCGGACATCGCCGAACGCGGCATCTTCCTCACCGGAGGAGGAGCTCTTCTCAAGGGACTCGATGAGAAGATCCGCAAGACGGTCGACCTCCCGGTGCATGTCGTGCCGGATCCCTTGGAATGTGTAGTCAAAGGCGCAGGAATGGTGCTCGATGATGTAGACCGCTATCGGCAGGTCTTGATCAAGAAGATAGAAGACTAGCTAGATAAGGCTTTGGTGATGAAGACCCCAGCTTTATATGCATGAACAGAAAGTATCTTTTGCCGGCACTATTGATTATCTTTTCGGTCATCATGTTGATCGGAGACGAAGCCGCGCGCATTGCCAGAGCATCCTTCTTTGGGCGTAGTCTCTTTTTCCCTTTTGTTCATTCACTAAAGACCATCGAATCAAACCGGAGCCTGAGAGAGCAGAGCTTCCTGCTCCGCAACAGCCTAACCGAAAGCACCCTGCAAAACCTCGCCTTGCAAAACCAGATCAAGGAATATGTAGGGGAGTCCACCATCACTTTTGCCACGCCCGGAGTGACCTTTGAGCTTGCCGAAGTAATCGGCTATTCAGGTCAGTTTCAAGAGCGTAATCTGATCGTAAACAAAGGCAGGATGCACGGCATAGCAGCCGGGTCCGCCGTGATCTCGGGCAATGGAATCGTGGGCAAGACCATCAGCGTGACCGATACGTACAGCATCATCTTGCCCTTCTCGAATCCCCGCTTTCAAGTGCCCGTAATGGATAAGCGAACCAGTGTTCAGGGCATCCTGCAATCCGATATTGCCGGCAATGTGTCCATGAATCTGGTGCGCATCGGATCTGAAATCGCCACCGGGGATACGATCGTCAGTTCCAATCTCTCGCGGCTCTTCCCCAAGGGATACCCCGTGGGAACAATCAACCGCATCCGAGAATCAACCGACAACCTCTTTATCAGTGCCGAGATCAGCCCATTCACCTTGGTGGAAAACCTCGAACACGTATACATCCTCAAAGAAAGGAGCAGTAATGACAACTAAGCACAAAAACCCCGTTATCACGATCTATGGACATGACTTTGAGCGGATCCCCATCAAGACAAAGATCCTCGGGCCGGAAGACGACATGGCTCAGATCATCCTAGACTACGCCAAACCACTCATGCAAGACGGGGACATCCTCACCATCAGCGAGAGTCCGCTTGCCATCACGCAAGGAAGAGCGATCCCGGTGCAGGATATCAAGGTGGGAATCTGGGCTAGGATTCTCTCCCGATTTGTGGCAAAAGTTCCCTATGGCATCGGACTTCGTGCGCCCACAAGCATGCAATGTGCGATAGATGAGACCGGGCTCTTCCGGATTCTTCTGGCTGCCAAGATTGGTGCGATCTCAAAGCTCTTTGGACGCAAGGGGGATTTCTATCGCGTGGCGGGCATGCAAGCTGCTTTGGTAGATGCCGCCAGTACTTCTCCCGTCCCTCCCTATACAGAGACGGTAATCAAAGGTCCCAAAGATCCAATGGGCGAAGCTCTCCGGCTCAGCTCCGTTTTGGAGCATCCTGTAGCTATCATGGACATCAATGACATCGGCGGCAGCTGGATGATCGGTGGTGCCGGAGGAGTAAGCAAGGACTTCATCGAAATGGCTATGAAAGACAATCCCCAAGGGCAGGCAGATGAGCTGACTCCCCTCTGCATTGTTCGGAGGCTGGCAAACTAGAATGTGGCGCAAAGGGATGCTTTCCTTTTTGAGCGGCTTGCTCTTTTTGTATGCTCAAGTGCTGTTTATGCCGGCATTGGCGATTGCACAGATCACTCCCTTGATCTTGCTTCCTTGGCTGATCCACACAGTGTGGAAGCATCCTCAGGAGATCTCTTTGCCGACCGTCTTTTTGATCGGTCTTCTATACGACACCCAGCTTCCCGGCACCTTTGGAATGCATGCTCTGTTCTTTTGCCTTTTGGCGCTTCTGATCAATGTGCTCAGGATTCCTTTTGAGCACGACAGCATTGTGGCAAAGCTGATCGCGATCGCCAGCAGCAACATTGTCTTCTCGACCCTCCTCTTCTTTGCCAATGGCCTCAGTTGGGGGATCGACACGCGGCTATATCTGATGAGCGCCGGAGCTTTTCTATACAACTTCGTTTTCAGCGCGATCGTCTTTGCTCTCATGCAAGTCGCAAACCATCTAAGGATAGTCCTGATCGATGACTAAAGCGCAGAGAGTCTTCTTTTATGTCTCCATAGCACTCTTTGGGATCCTGCTGATTTCTCTATTCCAACTGCAGGTGATCCAAGGAGAGCATTATCAGCGTGTCGCAGAAAGCAACTTCGTGCGCATCCGCCGTTTAACTGCCACACGGGGCGAGATATATGACCAAAAATACCGCCCGATCGTCCAAAACATCCCTGCCCACAATCTCTACTTGACCGCTTCCACCATCCAAGACCTACCCGCTCTAACCAGGTTTTTGGAGCTACATTTCGAGTTTAGCCCTCAGGAGCTAGATAATGCGATTCTCCGACACAGATTCCGCAGCTATGAAGAGATCCTTTTGGTGGACAACGTCGCCTTTGAGAAGATGCTCAGTGTGAGCGAATATCTTTCCCACTATCCTGAGCTCTCATTCAGGGTGGATTCTACCCGCAAATACCACTACTCAAATCACTTCACCGGATACGTTGGCCGCATCAATGAGCGCGAATATGAACAGCATCGCGATGAGGACTATTCGATAAACAGCTACATCGGCAAGACAGGTCTAGAGCGATACTACGAGGTCCTGCTCAGGGGCAAAGATGGACGTGAGATCGTTCAGGTGGATGCTCGTGGAAGATCTTTGGGACTCTTCAAGGAAGGAGGCTACCAAGATCCTCTGCATGGACTTTCCTTGGTGCTCACCATAGACAATGATCTTCAGGACTTTGCCATGCGGGTCTTTCCTGATGGGATCAAAGGCGCTATCGTAGTAAGTGATGTCCGCACCGGTGGCATTTTGGCATATGTCAGCAAACCCGAGTATGACCCAAACCTCTTCATGCGCCGCATCTCCCCGGAGATCTGGGAAGGGCTGAACAACCCCAATAAACCCATGCTCGATAGAGTGATCCACGCCACATATCCCCCCGGATCGGTTTTCAAGCCCATCACTGTCGGACTCGGTCTCCAAAAGGACATCGTGCAAAGAGACACACGGCTCAGCTCTTGCACAGGTGGCTTTCAGGTGGGCAACAGATGGTTTCGATGCTGGGATCACGATGGTCACGGCAGGACAAATGCCGTGGAAGCCTTGATGGTATCTTGTGATGTATATTACTACGATCTCTCTTTAAGCTTGCCTTTGGATGAATTTAAGGCCTACACCCTGGAGTCTCACTTGGCGGTCAAGACCGGGATCGATCTCCCAAATGAGCGAAACGGCTTTTTCCCCGATACTCAGTGGTATCGCCAGACTTTTGGTCAAAACATCAGCATCCAAGGCCACAAGGTCAATCTCTCCATCGGTCAGGGTGAGATCCTTTCTTCTCCGATCCAACTCAACGCCTACTATGCTGCAATAGCAAATGATGGCGTCTGGATCCAGCCCCATCTGCTCAAGCAAACTGTCGGTCGCGGCATCCTCACCAGAGATGAGGTAGACAAGGTGGAAAGACGCCGCCTACCCTTTAGCAATGAAGATCTTAGGACTATCCAAGATGGCTTATATGCTGTCTGCAATGCTCCCAAAGGCACAGCTCGCAGTGTCCAGGTTCCCGGCGCAACCAGCTTCGGCAAGACGGGATCTGCAGAAAACTCCATGGGCAGCATGACCCACGCTTGGTTTTGCGGCTATATTGTGACGGACAAGCCGGAGATCGCCGTCACCGTATTCATGGAAAATGCCGGAGGCGGAGGCTCGATGGCAGCTCCTGTGGCTCGCCAGATTTTTGATTACTATATGGGCAACATCGAAGATATCAGACGTCCTGCCCCCGTTCCAGCCCAGTTCCGCCCTGAGCAGCCTCTTCCCCAAGAAGACACTCCGGAAGAGATTTCCGAAGCCGAAGAAAGCATGGAAGAGATCATCCCGGAAGAGGATGAGCAAGAGCTATGATCAGTCGCAAGAAGTTTGATTTTGCCCTCTTGGCTCTGATGGGAGCCCTCATTACTCTTGGCTGCGTAGCGATCTATACCGCCTCCACCACGGTGATCTCAGAGCACGTCAGCACGCAAAACTTCTGGTGGAAGCAGATCGTCTTTGCCGGCTTTGCCTTTGCCGTGATAGCGCTCATCCTAAAGCTGCCCATGCCGATCTTCGACATCTTGATTCTGCCTGCATTTCTGGCAAACATCCTGCTTTTGATTTTGGTGCTATTCACCCCTCCCGTAAATGGAGCACACCGCTGGTTTAGCGTGGGAGGAATCAATATTCAGCCCTCAGAGAGCGCGAAGTTGCTCACCATTCTGATGGTCGCCAGATATATATCAAAAGAGAACTTGAGTGACTATCGCCGCATGGCATATGGCTTTGGCATCTTGATCGTGCCCGTTTTACTTATCATGATAGAGCCGGATTTTGGCACTACCCTGGTCTTTTGGGTGGCCCTGCTTGCCATGTTTATCGCTGCTGATATTCCGCTGTTTTACATCCTATTGATCATCTCTCCGATCATTTCTGTGGTAGCATCTCTGCATTGGCTGGGGCTCTTGCTGTGGATGGCAATCCTTGTGTTTCTGCTGATGCGCGCCCATCTCTCATGGGTGGCGATCACCGTCTCGGCCATCGTGAATATCTTCATCGCCATGATCATGCCCGTCTTTTGGATGAGCCTGAAGTCTTATCAGCAAAATCGGATCATGACTTTTTTGGATCCGACCCGAGATCCTCTGGGCGCGGGATATCAGATCATCCAATCCAAGATCGCCATTGGCAGTGGCGCTCTCAGCGGCAAAGGCTGGCTGCAAGGCACCCAAAAGAATATGAATTTCCTGCCGGAGCATCACACGGATTTCATCTTTTCGGTGGTGGGAGAAGAGTTCGGTTTTTTGGGCTCATTCCTTTTACTCGTGCTGTTTTTTGCCTTTTTTGCTAGGCTGATCCGTGATGTTGGCAAGCTCAAGGTTCCGGAAAGAAAAGTTGCCACATCCGGCATAATGGCTTATCTTATGTTTCAGACCTTTATAAACATCGGGATGAATATCGGCTTGGTGCCTGCCACCGGGATTCCTCTTCCTTTCATCAGCTATGGGGGATCGAATCTTTTGGTAAACACCGTTTCCGTAGCTGTAGTCCTGAAATTTCTCAACGAAAGAGGTTTTATGAAATGAGGCTTGCTGTAAGCTTGTTATCTGCCCTTTTGCTGCTTGGCGGCTGTGTGGTAAGTTCTACTTTGCTATTCACAGAAGCCGATATTGAGGATAGCATCAATCTCTTGGCGAATCCTGGCTTTGTCCCACACTCATTGATGACAGATCATAGCCCCCCGGGCTGGAACATTCACATTGTGCCTCAACCCGGCGAAATGCAGCTTGTCAAGATCGACCCGATGAACGCCCATGAGGGCGACAGCTCTCTGAAGATTTCTGCTTCCGGTTTTGAGACAAAGATCGTCTCCGAGCCGTTTCCGGTACGCCGCTATGGTGGCTATTATGCCCGCATCATGATCCAATCCGACAGCCAAAATCCGCCTCTCGTCACCCTTCAGATGGTCACCTTCAAAGAAGACGGCAAGATCACGAATCGCTTCAAAAAAAAAGAGCAAAGCTCAGACAAATGGAGCAGAATCAATGTGAGCGCCGGATTCCTAAGACCTGGAGTCACTTGGGGCAGGATCTCTATCATCATTCCGCCATTTGATGATGGCGCGATCTGGATCGATGATGCCGGCTGTTGGGAAGTGCATGGTTTTAGAATTGACTGATTTGTTTAGATTAGTTTATAAATCTGACATATATATGTGTCAAACTCATGACTCATCAGGAGGAAGGAAATGAAACATAAGCGTCTTTTATTAATGCTTTTAACGTTTAGCCTGATTCTCTTAATCAGTGCCTGTGGCGATGATGACAACGGAGGAACAACAGGACTTCCGGACATCACGCCCGGCTCTTATGACTGGGAAGTCTACTTCATCAATTATAGTGAGATGTTTGCTAAAACAGACGAATACAGGGTTATGGTTGAGTGGCTTGGAGATTCAGCGGCGATCAGTGGTACGGATGACTATAGCTTGGTTATCGATGGCGAAACCCATCCCCTGCAAGGCGTCAATCTCTTCGGAACATGGTTGTTTTCGGGATATACTTCCATGCAAGCCGGAGAACTCTATGACATCAAATTTTACAAAAATGACAGCCTGATCTCTTCTGCAGATCTTCGGCTGCCATACAAAGCTGAGATCCAGCTCCCCGCAAACTACGATCCATCCTCGGCTACAAGTCTGGAATGGAGCTTGGAGAGTGACAGCGACTTTCAGACCCTTTCTGTGATCTCCTATGACGAAGAAGAATATGACCAAGAAGATGAATGGGAACGTCTGATCCCTTCTTCCGCGCGTTCATACATCATCCCCGCCAATGCTGTAATGGATTTTGGCCCCGACACCACCTATGAACTGATGCTAATCCAATTGAACTTCAAAAAAAGTGGCCGCACTGCCTATCTTGCCGGCTCCGTCGAGGGCGAAATCTATGGTAATGGAATTCCTGCTAATGCAGTCTTTGACGAAGTTCAGAAACTGGCAAGGAAGATCATTTATTAGATCAAATATTGCTCAATACATACATGCATGACCCGCAACTCCGGCTTCTTTGGGCTCGTAAGTGCTTGAAATATATGGGCTCCTCACCCCTCCCTCACCGGTCGCTCACCGGTCGGGACTGCAAGCGGTGAGAAAATAAAGACTTAGGGGATTTGCCCAGAAAGTGTAAACTAAGGGCAACTATTGTGCCATGGCATCGGCATCCCATTGTAGCGGCGACTTGCATCGGCTCAGCTGGTCTGACCTGTCATGGTGATGGCGAATGATCACACAATCTCACTCGCAAGTCCTTTTGAGGGATTCCGGAACATCGAGCGAAGAGAGACGTATCCTGAATCTAATGCAGTGATGGCAGCCATAGCGCCTCCTGCACTCGTGCGGTCACAAATCGCACCCACGTTAGTCAATCCCTGACCACCAGCCCAAGATCAGTCATTCCGGGCTTGACCCGGAATCCATAGCATTTACTGCAGGCTAACTGATTTGCTCTTCAAATTCAGTTTGAATATCTAGAGCGTATAAGAGAGGTTCAGATCGATCGTCGTGCTTTGAGATCCTTTGAGATCCTGTCTGCCTCTCAGCGTAAAGCGCCCATTCTTTCTTCTGAGTGATGTCTTCATCTCCAAGCGCAGTGAATTTTTCCCTAATACTTCATAACCCATATCCGAGTCGTCCAAAACTATCATGCGGTAGTTTGTGCTGCTATGGATACTAAAGCCCATCCAAGCTTCAAATCGGGGAATCTGATATCCGATGCCCTGTCTGAAAAAAGAGCCTGAGGACAAAGATGCCTGCTTTTCCTGATAGTGATATCGCGCCGCAAGATCCAGCCACCAGTTTTCCGAAATGTCGTGTGCTCCGCTCAGTATGACCCGATAGTGCAGCGGAATGCTGTGCACATAGCTGCTATCAACGGCAGTAAGTATCTCGCGGTCAATGATTTTGAGACTTAGCGAGATCCTGCTGTCAGCATCCCATGCTCTGATATTGATATCGTTGTGCGACAATCCCGCCACATCGGTGAGAGCACCAAGTCTTTTATTTTGAACAGACGCCAGCTTCATCTCCAAGCCGGGAATGAAGCGGTATGATAGCTCAGCCATGATCTCATCTCGGTGATCTTGTGTGGTTAGGAGCGCGGCTTTTGAGGCATAGGCAGGTCTTTGATAGTTTCCCAAACTCGTGTAGCGCCACTTTTGCCCAAATTTCCCCATTCGCATCATCCATTCTACCCTGATGCTGGGATCCGAAGCTTGCCAGACGCTTTCCATACTTAGGCTATGCATACCCAAATCTGCCCGCGCAAAGACACCCACTGTTTGCATGAGAGAATCCTGATCCGCAGAGTAAAAACCCTTGTCATAGCGCTGGTAATAGTAGATCGCCCCTGTGTGTCCAAAGCCCCAGTTTCGCCAAAGAGCTACACTACATATGCTTTCCATGCTGCTTGCCAGGTAGTCCTGCTTGGTCTTTGGCAGAAAAGAGATCTTGTCTGCATTTAGGCGCACGGCTCGCTTGTTTCGGGAATATACGCCCAGAGCCTGCCAATCTTCCAAAGCCACTGATAGAGCGACGCCTTTGGGTGAGTAGCTATTTGGATGAGCCGGGCTGTCTATTATCCCCTGTTTGCCGGCTCGCGAAAAGATGAGTCCTTCACCCAGAGCTACACGAAAGTCTCCAAGCGTGAGGCGTTCATATAGCACAAACTGAAGACTCGAGATCTCCCGATCCGCAGTTTGATATGCGCCACGCAAGGTCATCTCGGGTGTTTTCAGCTGTAGATTGAGGTTGCTGTATGGCTGATCCCGATAGTAGTATCCTACTTTGATAGCCGCATCCCAGCCCAGCCAGCTTTGATATAGCACGGACATCTCCTCATCGGCAAGCTCCTCATAGCTTAGCTCAAGAATGCCATCAAACTCCGCCTGTGTTGACTCTGCCGACAGAAAGCCGAAAATGATGCATGCAATGCCTAAGAGCGACCACTTACCAAGAGTAGTCCAAAGAGATGGCATGACTATAGTCCAGATCCGGATGGCTGCGGATACCGTAGTTGAGGGTCCATTGAGCGAGACTCACAGCTAGTCCAATGCCAAAGCGATTTTGTAGGCTTTGCCAGGAGCTGAGTATGCCCAAGTGTTCGTTGAGATCTGCCCGAATCCCCATAGAGAGGACGTTATTTTCCGTTTTTGGGATCTGATAGCCGGCAGCAACGCTCACTCTTGGATCCAACTCGGCACCTAGGCTGAGAGCCAGCCTTTCATTCGCCTGTCCCTTTTGCAGCAGCAGAATCTCTGCCCGGTAGTCATTGAAAGAATATGCCATGCCGAGATCGTAGCTAAAGCGATATTCGCCATCCTCATCTTTGATGGAATCATAGGCTAGATGTGCGCTCATCCCAAAGCGAAATGCACCAAAGCCATAGTTCAGATTCAGATAGGGATTTTGCTGACAGTAATCTTCATGATGCAGATAGCCGGTGCCCGTGGCAATGATCAGATCTCCTTTGGAGATGGCACTGTGCAGCCCGAAGATATCGATCCCGGGAGTATTGAAAGGACGGTGATAGCTGCTGCTGATCCCCGTCTTGCCCAAGATGGGGCTGTAGGCATAGTCCGCCACGGAATCAGAAAGCATGCCCAGTCCGCTCAGAGCATTGGATGTGGCAGAATTGTATTGCCCTGACACAATAACGGGTGCCAATAATAGCGCCAGCATTATCAACACCCTTGTCATAAATGTTTCTCGACTTATCTCAAGCTTTCTTCGCTTTCGGGATCAAAGAAATGAGCTTTCGCCATGTCTACGGTGACCGGGAGTTCTTTGCCTATTTTGGGAAGTTCCTTGGGATCTAAACGGGCAACAAACTCAAATTTTTTGGTCTTAAGCACTACGTGAAATTCGCTACCCAAGGGTTCTACGAGATCGCATACTGGGGTGAAGCCTTGGGGGAAATCTGCCATGCTGTCGTGTCTGGCATCATAGATATCTTCCGGACGGATGCCCATGATGATCTGCTTACCCTCGTAGCTCCCCAGCCTTTCTTGCTGCTCAGGGGTGAGTTGCAGGAGATAGTCTGAGCTGTCAAAATGCAGATGTGAATCCTTGCGAGTAATCTTGCCAGTCACCATATTGATGGCAGGACTACCGATAAAGCCGGCTACGAAGACATTTGCAGGATTGTTGTATATCTCCAGAGGACTATCTATCTGATGGATTATGCCGTCTTTCATGACCACGATGCGGTCTGCCATGGTCATGGCTTCCACCTGATCGTGAGTCACGTAGATCATCGTATTTTCAAGGGTTTGGTGCAGCTTCACAATCTCTGCCCTCATTGCCACACGCAGTTTTGCGTCAAGATTTGAAAGAGGTTCGTCAAAGAGAAAGACCTTGGGATTGCGGACGATGGCACGTCCTAGAGCCACACGTTGTCTTTGCCCGCCTGAGAGCTGCCCGGGCTTGCGAGTCATCATGCTTTCGATTCCCAGAAGAGCAGCCGCATCATCTACTTTCTTTTTGATCTGCGCCTTATCTTCCCCCCGCAGCTTGAGGGCAAAGGCCATGTTGTCATAGACCGTCATGTGAGGATAGAGGGCGTAGTTTTGAAAGACCATGGCGATATCGCGATCTTTGGGCTGTTTGTTGTTCACCAAATCATCCCCGATATAGATCTCGCCACTGGAGATCTCTTCCAAGCCGGCAATGAGGCGCAAAACGGTGGTCTTTCCACATCCTGATGGACCTACCAAGACCACAAATTCTTTGTCTTCAGCAACAAAATTCACGTCCTTGACCGCATGAAAGCCGTTGTCATAATACTTATTTAGGTTCTTTACTACTACTTTTGCCATGGCAATCTCCTTTGAGACATAAGAATTTGGGATATATAATATATGTCAAGCAGGAAATTCACCTGCATGATAGATCATGATGCGATTTCTGCCTGCTTCTTTTGCCTGATACAATGCGATATCAGCTCGTTTGATGTAATCATCCATCGGCTCTACTGCGGCTTTGCCGGCAAAACTTTCGATGTATAAGCCTATGCTAATGGTGATCTTCAGAGTTATGTCATTGTGGTGAAAAGGCTTTTGTTCGATCTTTTGCCTCAGTTTTTCGAGGATCTCGATGCTTTGTACCAAGCCACTGTCAAAGAGCACCGTCAAAAATTCATCTCCTCCATAGCGGATAATAACATCGCTTTGGCGAAATTCCGCGCTTAGAACTGCAGCCAAGTCGGTTAAAACGGTATCTCCAGCAGCATGCCCATAGTGGTCATTTATGAGCTTAAAATTGTCAACATCGATCATGATAAAGCTCACCGGCACGTTTTGCCTGGAAGCCAGGGCGATCAGCTGAGGCAGATTGTAATCCATGTATCGACGATTTCTTTGTCCCGTAAGAGAATCTGTCAGAGAGAGTTCTCCAACTTCACGGTAGAGCTGATCAATCTTCTCGAAGTTTGATTGAAGATTTTCGACATAGCTACTGGTTCTCAGGCTGGTCTGATTTGAAAGATCCAAAAACTTCTGTTCCAAAAGCAGCATTGCGTGTTTGTAGTCACTGGGTCGGTGATGGGATCTAAGATATGCAGAGATTCCAATTAGTCTTTCCCAGCATTTGTGCAGATAGTAGTTAGAAGATTTATAGCTATTTATCGACTCACGAAATTGCTCCTTGAGTCCGCTCAGATAATTGCCGGCATAAAAATAGAGCGAGTTTAGCTGCATTGGATTAAGGATCTTGTGCTGATCCCGGATGAGATCCTGACAATAGCTGATCTTTAGTGGTGGTGAGATCTGTTTGTCATCCATCGAAAAGAGCTCGAGTCCCACAAAAGCGCAGTTTAGACAATTAGCCTGACGAATGCTTTGATACAGATCCATGAGCAAGATCCTATAGAGATCATGCTCTTTGAACCAGCGGCAGTTTGAAAGCCAATATAGCATCAAAAAGATAGTTGCTTCTGGACCCGAAAGATCTTTGATTTCAAGGCAAAACTCCAGGAAATCTCTGAGGCTTGAAGCCTGACTCTCTTGGGCGTCCAAGCTACGAAACCTACAGAGCTTGAGCAGTGCATAGAAACTTAGCTGATCCTGCCCGATGATCTCCTCAAGCAAGGCAAGTTCACGCTTAACTGCTTCCCAAAAACCAATCTCTGTATGCAGATAGAGCAATTGCAAACGATCAAAGGTTTTGACAGATGAAGCGTCATTGAGGAAAAGGGGTGCGAGAATTTGGAGAGTCTCCTCATAGATGGGAGAGCTCTTTAAGACCGGCAAATGATTTATCAAGGAAAAGAAGCGATATAGAGGGGCATCGGGATTTTGTTTCTTTGAGATGAGATAATCCAAAGCAGCTTCAAAGAAGACAGCGATGGTATCGACAGTGTCGCCAGCGGGGCCATTGTCATCCGCTTCTTCAAAAAAAACAACTATCCTCTGAATCAACGCTTGCCTATTTTGTTTGGTTTCTCCGATTATCTCAAAAGCCAAGGCTCTGACTGTCTCTATCCTATGAGTTTTCAAAATAGTGTGTTTAGCAATCCTGCTCGGCATCATATTCAGTCTTCTCTCGCCGGAACAAATCGGAACACTTTTTCGTTTGGCTTTGTGAGCCCAAATTGCTCACGGGCAGCCTTTTCTGCTGCTTCGGGATCCGTCTTCAACCGGGCATTTTCTTGGGCAAGAGAGTCATTTGCCGCCTTGAGTCGCATAGCTTCCTGCTGAAGAAGATCCACTCTCCTTTTGAGGCGATATGTGTTTAGATAGCTGTTGCGCCCTGTGACCAAGATCCAAGCCAGCAGCAGGACAAGCAGAGCATTGACGATGTATTTGACATATTTGGGAGTCGCTTTTGCCTTCGTCTTCATCCCATTACCGCGCGCGCAATCAGAGACTTGTAGATATCAATCGCCTGAGTCGGGCAAAGCTCGTGACAGCACATACACTTGATGCAGTGATCTTTGTCCACTTTTGGAAACCCATCATCCTGCCATGCTATAGCTTCGACGGGACATGAGCGTACACATACTCCACAGCGGACACAGCGTTCACTTACCATGGGATAGTAGTAAAAAATCTTTCTAAAGGCATAGCTAAGCGGGCGAGGGAGATATTTGAGACTCTCCATTCTCATTTTCACAATACGAATATCCGTATCATGAAAGCGGTGCTGTCGATAGCTTTTGGGCACAACAATCCGCGAGGGCAGCACAGCCTCTAAGTGCAATGCACCGGATAGATAGGGCACGTCTTTGATCTCAAAGCCCATCATCTTGGAAGCTATGGTATCCAGAGCAGGGATGTTGTTCGACCCCATCAAGATGCCAAATTTCTTTGGCTTTCCGGCGGACGGGCCTGCTCCATCCATACCGATGATGCCATCTATGATGCTGTAGCTGATCTTTTGTCGACAGACTCCATACAAGGACAAAAGCAATTTGGCAAAGCTCCGAGTGTCCGGATATTGGCGATGATATTCGCTTTTGACCATGCCGGGGATGAGTCCATATAGATTCTTCAGTGCGCCGGTGTAAGCCATCAATGAATGAGTCTTATACTTTGCCACATTGATGACAATGCCGCATTGGAAGAGCGCTTCAGAAACCTTGACGGGGATCCCGTCATACTTCAGCTCTCTATAGCCCATAGTGGAGAGATTTACCAAGCGGATGGGATATCGATCAGCCAGATCTTGCAATCCGCAATTATCCCATACTTTTTGCACAGAGACGGTCCCTCCGGGGCTGTCTCCCAACCATACTTCCTTTTTGCGAGCTAAAAAATATCTGATGATCGCTTCCAGGACGACCGGATGGGTGGTCACGGCTCTTTCCGGCAGATAGGCTCCCAAGGTGTTTGGCTTGATGAGCACCCGTTTGCTTCTTTTGAACTTGGGGTCTTTTTGCTTTGAAAACCAAAGGCTTACCGCCTCCTCGATCTCGGCAAGATCATAGGAATCGACATTGCGGATATCTACCCGGGGCTGCTTCATTCAAACCTGACAAAATCTTTGTGTTTGAACGAACTGGTGTACAAGCTGAGGCTGAGAATGATCTGGGTGCATTTGCTCTCTCCGGCTACGGTGCTCATTGCCGAGAGATTCAGCGATCCATTCCGGAAAAGATAGCCAAAGCCCGCACTGAGGAAATGTTGGGCATTCTCAGCCACGTACATAGTGGGCGAAACGTCTTCCCAGAAGATTGATTCATCTTGGGAATCTTGATCAACCGGCAGCAGCACTTGTCCGTTGAAAACATCAGAGCTATAGAAATATCCAGCTCTTAAGATCCTGTTGCCCTCACGTCGCTCTGCTCCGAGGTGCATGGAGAAATTGTCTTCAAAGACATCGTCGATAGCGGAATCCTGGCTAAAACGAAAATCTGTGGAAACGCGGTAGATATCTTTGCTGTAGCTGAGTCCGGCACTAAGCTCAAGAGGAAGCTCAATATCATAGTACGCATAGGTCAGATCCCAATCTATCTTCGTAGGCAAAGTCGCTGAAAGTCCAAGTCCCAGATCTCCGGATTGGTAGTGAAGCCCGGGCTGAAAGCGCGCGGCATAGCGATAGTCTCGCACCCGGTCGTAGGTTCTCAGGAAAATCACATCATCCAGATAGTGGAGCTGATTGTGCACGGAAAGCCCAAGATTAAAATCATCTGTGATCCGATAACGAACTGAGGCAGTTAGCTGGTGTAGATAGTATTTGGGATATCTGGTGACCATATCAGCCCCTTGATTGATCACGACCGAAAAGTCATCCAATACTATGGACTTGGGATTGCTATAGATTATTGCTGCTGCCACCTTGGGACTCAAGGAGAAGCTCAGACCAAGAGTTCCAAAAGGCAATGGTGAGCTATAGCGGCTGGTGTATTCCAAGCCCTCAGCATCCACAGAAGGCTTGATATTGATCTCAGTAAAGATTCTGGTGGAATCCGTGATCATGGTGGCAGGATTTATCAGAGCTGTTTGCGCAGAGCCCAATACTCCGGTGCCGGTATATCCACGCCCGGCAGCTTCAACTCCGAGATAGTTACGCGAAAACGAATGATAAAATGGATTTGCGAATTGCGGCATCTGCAAAACTTGGAGGGTGTCGGCAGCTTGTGCTCCCAGACTTGTGATAAATAGCAGGCTCAAGATAAACAGACATTTTCTCATAATAACTCCTATAATTTTGGCTTAAGCCATAAAGGTTTGGCTCCTATCTTTACCCACCGAGACCACTTTTACGGGCACTTCGATAAGATCTTCGATCGCCTTGAGATAGTTTCTTGCAGCCGGGGGCAGATCCGCCATGCTGCGCACGCCCGTAATATCTTCTTCCCAGCCTTCGAGAGTGACATAGATCGGCGTCACCTTGCCAAGATCCTGAGGATGAGAGGGCGGAGAAACAAGAGTCTTGCCCTTATGCTCATATCCGACGCAGATCTTGAGCTCTTTGATGCCGGACAATACATCCAAAAGCGTCACAGCTATGCCATCCAGAGCATTGATCCGAGCACTATATGCGGCAAGCACCGCGTCGAAATGTCCGATACGGCGCGGTCTACCGGTAGTCGAGCCAAACTCATTGCCTTGTTGGCGGATTTGCTCTGCCAGAGCGTCATGAATCTCTGTGGGGAAAGGACCTTCACCCACTCTGGTGCAATATGCTTTGAAGACTCCCAAGACCTCGTCCAGGTGTCGTGCCGAAAATCCGGTACCGATCCCGATAGCATCCACAATGGTGCTTGATGAGGTCACATAAGGGTAGCTGCCCCAAATGCGATCCAGAAGTGTGCCTTGAGCTCCCTCAAAAAGGATCTTGGCGCCACTTAAGCGAGCATCATGCAGGATACTCTCTGTGGGCATGCAATATTTCTTGAGAACTTTCCATGAATCCTTGAGACTCGCAAGTATCTCATTGAGCTCATCAGATGTCAGATCTCTGCCATGAAAGCGGTAGATCTCTTTTACGCGTTGGCGCAGATAGGCAGGATGCGCGAGATCTCCCAGACGGATCCCCACACGGGAACTCAGATCCGCGTATGTAGGGCCGATTCCTCTGCCGGTGGTGCCAATCTTTGCTTTTGCCAAGAGCTCTTCATTGCTTTTGTCCAGCTCTTGATGTAGCGGCAGCACCAATCCCGCCTTGTCATCGATGATCAAGCGCTTGGCAAAGTCCAAACCGCTATCTTCAAGCTCCCGGATTTCCGCGACTAAGCTCTTGGGGTCGATCACGACTCCCGCTCCGATAAGACATTTTGTCTTGGGATACAAGATTCCGGAAGGTACCGTGTGAAAAACGTATTTTTTGCCATCTACAACGATGGTGTGACCGGCATTGCTGCCGCCTTGAAAACGGACTACAAAATCAGCCGAGTCCCCAAGATAATCTACTATCTTGGCTTTGGCTTCATCGCCCCACATACAGCCCAAAATTGCTATTGCAGACATTATCAACTCCACATTTCTTTAGAACTTCATTAAAATATCAAATGCACATTTGTCAATCTAAATCTGATCCTGTCCCATTTTCTACACAAATTGTAAAGTAGCACGTTTGCAATCGACAATGAGCTTGATATTCGCCTACAACAACTTGACGTTGAGGGTATCAGCCTGACTGCCATATATTCTTGTCCAAGCACCCAATGACTATGCTGAGGAACAATATTTGCCCTTGGTTTACACTTTTTGGGCGAATCGCGTAAGTCCTTATCTTCTCACCCCTTGCAGTCCCGAGCGGTGAGCGAGCGGTGAGCAAGGCATGAGCGAGCCCTATTTTGCAAGCAGTTAGCGCGGGCAAAATCGCAGATTGGCCACCAGAATATTCCGCAGGCTACAGATGCACGTGCGCTTCAAAGAGGAATATCACATCACGAGGCTTGTATCTAGTGCAAGCTGGCGTGGCTTTGCTTTACCTGAAGTCGGTTATCTCAGATAGCGGTAGGCGTTTTGTGGATCCGGCAAACAAAGACAGGGCTTGGGAGTATAACCCCTTCACCTCTTTTGGATACCCGAAAGGCGAAAGCGCCACGATCCGATAGTTTTTGGGCAAATCCAAATACTTTGCCAGCACTTTTTCTGAAAAGGCTGCCAGCCAGCAGGAGCCAATGCCGTGCTGCCAAGCTGCGAGCATCATCTGCTGAAATGATATGGCTGTATCCACCAGATAGTAGTCTTGCCCATTGATCCGGACATTTTTCTTTGTGTCCGCACAAGCGATGATCACACAGGGCGCGTTTTTGATGAAGAAATTGCTTTTACCGACGAGCCCGGTCTTGCGAGAGAGATCATTGATCTTCAGTGGATCGGTGAAAATAATGTAGCGCCAGGGTTGGCGATTTTGCGCAGAGGGTGCCAGACGACCTGCCTCCAGGATCTCATCCAAGATCTCCTTGGGAATCGGTCTATCACAAAAATCACGGACACTGTGGCGGGATTTGATCAGATCAATTATGTTCATAATGTCTCCGCATATGCTTCTTGTAGTTTTTGGATGTCTTCAGGGCGATTGATATTCATCAAGATCCCGGGATCTTCCACCGGCACTATCACGGTTCCGATCCCGCTGTATCGGATCAGATCTCTGAGATTGTGGTGCTGATCGTCATTCAGATCGAGGCCGGAAGGGATGATGATAGGGTGTCCTCTTTTGCCATGATACTCGGGTTTGATCACGCAATCAGGATTGACAGACGCCACACCGAAGAGCTCGCGAATGGTCTCAGAATGCACAAAGGGATGATCCACCGGCCAAAGGAGATATACCTTTGGGCTTTGACGAATCAATCTCTGAGCTTCTCTGATGGTGTCCAGCATTGACTTTGTGGGCAGATCTTCTGCTATAAAGATCTGTCTGAGCCCTGCATCTATAAGGCTCCGGCTGATTCTTTGGGAAAAGAGCAAACCGTCCACCCCGGCTTTGGACTTTGGCATCCCAAAACGTTTGCCCTCTCCTGAAGCGAGGATGATCGAGTATAAATCAGAGGGAGTTAAACTCATTGATTGCCTCATCCAGCTCATCGAGGTTTTCCTCAAAGGTTTCATGCCAATAATCCGGATCCCATTGCCGGCGAAGCTCTTCTTCGCTCCGCCCTTGCTGCTCCACCCATGTGAAGTATTTGAGATTGTGGATGCGTTTTTTATCCTGATAGGAAAGCTCAAGAAAGTTGTCGTAGCTTTGAGATAGGAGGCAGACGCCCATATCAACCGCTGCATCGAGCGTTTCATAGTCTCCTTTGGCACGTCTTTGTTCTTCAAGGCGACTGGCATACATTGTGGCAGAATCCGTAAAACACGTAAAGAGCAGGTCATCCTCACCCATTTCATAGTACTTAGCTGTCTTGATGGCAGCAAGAAGATTCGCGATTGATGAGATTCCCAAAAGGGGCAGTTTCTCGATCACGGCTTCTTCCACACCCAATTTCCTCAGATAGTCGTGCCCGGCGGGCTCGTTGAAGAGCCTGAGCAGGCGGATACAATCTTCATCATCGATGGCTGCCACATTGTCTGTGCTGCGTACATTGTGCACCCAAGGGATGTGTTTGTCGCCGATGCCCTCGATGCGATGTTCGCCAAAGCCATTGTTTAGCATGGTGGGGCATTGGAGGGCTTCGGCTGCAGTGATCATCGTCTGAGGATCGTGTTTCTTGAGGAAATCTCCGGCGGCGATGGTGCCGGCAGATCCGCTAGCGCTAATGAAGGCTGCCAAGCGATCCCGATCTTTTTTTACAATACCAAAAGCATCATAGATTGCGGATCCGGTGACTTGATAATTCCAAAACGAATTCCCCGGCTCTTCAAAGTGGTTTAGGATTGCGTAGGTCGGGTCATGGCTCAGCTCTTCGCACTTGTCGTAGATCTCTTTTACGTTTGATTCGCTTCCGGGGGTCAGGATGATCTCCGCGTTGATCTTGCGCAGCCAAGCAAAGCGTTCCTGGCTCATGCCTTCCGGGAGCACAGCCACAGCAGGGCAATCCAGAAGCGCGGCATCAAAGGCACCGCCTCGACAGTAGTTACCGGTGGATGGCCAGACCGATTTCTGGGTCTGTGGATCAAACTGCCCGCTCACCAATAGCGGAAGCAGGCAGCCATATGCTGCACCTACTTTATGCGCACCGGTGGGAAAGTATTTGCCGATCAGCCCAAAGATCCTGGCCTTCACGCCGGTGATGGATGAGGGAATCTCAAGGAAATTTGGCTCTCCGAATTTGCCGCTATGCACATCATTCTTCCAGGTGATGCGAAAGAGATTGAGCGGGCTCAGATCGTCCATCTCCACTCTGGCAATCTGTTCTTTGAGAGAATCCGGGATCAGTCTGGGATCCATCTGCTGTCTGATCGTGGGCAGAATGATGCCGTGAGCACGACAGCGCGCTGCGTTTTTCTTAATAATCTCGAAGTTTTTATCTTTGATAAGTTTTGGCATGCTATACTCCTTTTCTTCAAATGAAGCTATTGATCTTTTCTATGGGATCTGCCACTTTGCTGCAAAAGATCATGGCGGCGATCACAAAGGGCTTGAATCCCGCCTCCTGATAGGTGTGTAACCTATAGCGTTCAAACACACTTTTAGCTACTTCACCGTGTGCGCAGCTCACGTCACTGATGTCAGCGGGAAGGCAGTGTTCATAGAGGGCATTCCCGGCTTTGGTAAGCTTCATCATGGCTTCTGTGCACTCCCAGTGCATATGTCTCCTGTTTTCGGCAAGACAATGCTGTTCAAGATCTTTAAGCCCCTGTCTGTCGCCTTGTTTGAGAAGCTCAGTGCGGCGCTGCATCACCGCCATTGGTGCCCAGGACTTGGGATAGACCACATCGGCGTCCTGGAAGGCTTCTTCCATGGAATGAACCTGCCTAAACGATCCTCCACTTTCCTTGGCAAAGGAATTAGCGCTATCCAGAGTCTCCGGCAAGAGATCATAACCTTCGGGATGGGCAAGGATGACATCCATGCCAAAGCGGGTCATGAGATTGATGACTCCTTGGGGAACCGAGAGAGGCTTGCCGTAGGACGGAGAGTATGCCCAGCTCATGGCGATCTTTTTGCCTCGGAGGGCTTCCCAGCCGCCAAAATAGTCCTTGAGCTTCAGCAGATCGGAAAGGCTCTGGGTGGGATGATCAAGATCGCATTGTAGATTCACCACGGTGGGGCGTTGTGCCAAGATCTGATTCTGATATCCATCATCAAGAGCTTCAGATACTTCTTTCATATAGCTGTGTCCTTCTCCGGGATACATGTCGTCACGGATGCCGATCACTTCTGCCATGAAAGAAATCATGTTTGCCGTCTCGCGGACAGTCTCGCCATGGGCTATCTGCGACTTTTCCTCATCCAATTCAGAGAGAGCCAAACCTAAGCTATTGACAGCGGAGGCAAAGCTAAAGCGCGTGCGAGTGCTGTGATCTCTAAAGATGGATATCCCCAATCCGTAATCAAAGATCTTCCAAGGCTTCTTCTTTTTGTGCAGAATCTGCAAAGCCTCGGCTGTCATCATCACGGTCTTTAGATCATCTACTGATTTGTCCCAAGTAAGCAGAAAGTCTTTGCCATACAAAGAAGCATCCAAGCTTCTCATTTCTGCCAAGCATTTTTTGATGTCTTGCATAATATTACCTCGTGAAAACGCTATATACTAATTTGATTTGAAGGATAGAGCTTCTTTGCGGCAAGCTCCACGGCATCTATAATCTGTTGATATCCCGTGCATCGGCAGAGATTTCCCTTCAGCGCTTGGCGGATCTCATCTCGAGTGGGACGGTGATTCTTCAGAAGTAAGGCTAGTGCACTTAGGACCATCCCGGGAGTGCAAAATCCGCATTGAATGGCTCCACAATCCACAAAAGCTTGCTGCAATGGATGCAGGCTCCCGTCCGCATTGGCGAGACCTTCAATGGTGGTGATCTCTTTGTCTTGCAAATCACTAAGCTTCAAAAGGCAGCTGCGCTTGGCAAGATCGTCTATCAAGACAGTGCAAGTTCCGCAAACTCCAATGCCACAGCCTATCTTTGTGCCGATCAGTCCCAGATCTTCTCTCAGCCAGTCGGAAAGAAGGCGCGCGCCCATGTCATCAGCAAGCTTGTGGCAGACGCCATTAACCGTTATCTTCACTATCCCTCCTTATCTTGATGGGTTGATCCGTATAGCGCCGTCCTGTCGCGCGATAGACGGCGTTTGCGATCGCGGGGGCAGTGATCTCCAAGGTCGGCTCGCCGATGCCTTTGGCTTTGGAGGGCGACAATGGATCAGGGTTTTCCACGATGATGGCAGTCATCTCCGGAAGATCGGTGGAACGTAGGATCTTGTATTGGTGAAAGTTTGTGGCCGTGACAGCACCTTCCCTCAGGGGCATCTCTTCGATGAGTCCATAACCCGCGCCCATGGTCATGCCGCCATAGAACTGTCCTTTGACCATGTCGGGATTGATCGCCCTGCCCACATCATGCGCTGCCACCATGTTTAAAATCGTGATCTTGCCTGTCTTGGGTTCAACTTCTAGCTCCACAGCTTGGCAGCCATAGACCCATGTGAAATAGGCGTCTCCATGTCCGGTGTCTTCATCCCAGCTCACTCGAGGAGCTTGAAACACGCCAAAGGCATAGGGATAGATCTGCTTGCTATAGCAGAGTCGGATGGCTTCGTCCCATGAGCAGATACGCTGATCTTGATCGTCCAGAATCCAGCCATCTTCAAAGCGATCGACGCTTTTCCCCATGTGATCTTTGACCGCTTCCGAAATTATGCTCTTGAGGATCTCTGCCGCCTTGGTTGTGGCTCCCCCTCCCATAAGAGTTCCCCGGGAGGCGACTGTCGTACCGCCATCGGGAATATTAGATGTGGATGGCATGCGATAGCGGATTCTCGATACAGGCAAGCCAAGCTCTTCGGCGGCAATCAAGATCATAGCGCTTTCGGAACCCTGCCCATTTTCATGCACCCCGCTCTCCAATAGCACCGACCCATCAGGCTGGACATTGATGATGGCACTATTCATGTCCACTCCCTCCGCGCCCAAGCTCATGCCTCGATACGAGATGGCAAAGCCGATACCATACCACTTATCAAGCGATGGATCGCCAAATGAACATAGCTCATGCTTCTTGTTATAATCGATCTCGGTGAGCACTTTGTCCATTACTTCCTTTAGCGAAACCGTGTGACTGTCCAGCTTTTGGTTGGTGACGGTGACAGAGCCCTGCTTGAGCATATTCTTCTGCCGAAATTCTACTTCGTCCATGCCTATTTTTTCGGCGGCAATCTCGACAAGCTGCTCGATCGCCCAGTTTACCTGAGGAGAGCCAAAGCCGCGGAAAGCTCCCGTGAAGATATTGTTTGTATAGACTCCATAGACGTCGCTATGCACATGTGGAACTTCATAGCAGCCGCTGCATTGCACAGTGCTGCGCCAAGTGACCCATGGGGTGACGCTGCAATATGCTCCGCTATCTGCCACCATCCGCACTTGCACAAAACTGATACCGCCATCCCGCTTGACTCCCATGCGATATGAGATGTCATAAGGATGTCTTTTGTAGCTTTCCTTCATGCTCATTTCCCGGCTGTAGGTAATCTTGACTGGGCGTTCGCAGAGATAGGCACATAGCGCAGCGCGGGCACAGACAAGGGCAGCAGTGTCATCCTTGCCGCCAAAGCCTCCTCCCATTGGTACTGTCCTGACTTCCACGTCTTTGAGCTCAAAACCCAGCGTGGCAGCCACAAAGCGGCGCGTGCTGAAGGGATGCTGCATGGACCCGATGACTTCCATGACGCCGTCCGGTCGCAGATGCGCCAGAGCGCTTTCCGGCTCGAGATAGGCGTGTTCTACTCTGGAGGTGGAGAAGTTCTCTTCAATGATGAAATCCGCATCTTTCTCGCCTGTGGCGATGTCCCCGGTTCTCACCCGATGGTAGTTACATATATTGCTGCCATGTTCAGGGTGGATCAGTGGAGCGTCAGGAAGTAGCGCTTGATGTGGGTCATATAGCCCCGGGGTCTCTTTGAGATCAATCTTTATCTCTTTGAGAGCACATAAAGCTTCGGCGCGAGTTTGAGCTACGACCAATGCGAGCACATCGCCCGATGATCTAATCTTTTTGTGAGCTAAAACAGGGTAGTCGCGAATGATCTGTCCATACTTGATCTCTCCGGGAACATCCTCAGCTGTGATGATACGCAACACTCCCGGCATCTTGGCGGCCTTGGAGACGTCTATTTTGCGAATCATTGCGCTTGAGCGATCTGCATGAAGGGGCAGAGCATGCAGCATGCCCGGCATGCTATAGTCGTCGGTATACTTAGCCCGCCCGGTCACCTTGGCGATGGCATCATTGCGAAAGGCTTTTTTCACGATTCTCCCCCGAAGTTCATCAGCTCGCGAGGCTTGATCCTGAGCATCTGATCCAGAGCCTCAGCTGAGATCTTGCCTTTTGCCACAAAAGCCTCATAGATGGAGCTATACAGTGTGCTGATCCCGGGAATGCCCATGGGGATCTTTTCAAGATCTTTCTGATAGCGATCCTTTAGAGAATCAGCAAAAGAGCAGTGGTCACTCGCCAAAATATCAAAGACGCCATCCTGAAAAAGCTCTGCCAAAAGACCGCGTGAGCTTTCCTTACGATATGGAGGGCAAGTCAGATAGCGGTGTCCATTCGGCTCACGCAGGCGCTCCTCATTGTATAAGAGATAGTGAGGTGTCGTCTCGCAGCTAATCCCATCAAAATCCCGCTTTGCCTCTTTGATCATCAAGGCAGATGTGGGGCTGGATACATGCACAATATGCACCGGATGACTGTGCCTGACCGCCAGATTCAAGATCGCTCCGACCGCTTTATCCTCGGCAATCTCCGGTCGCCTGAATGTGTGATCGAATGGAGTCCGAAAGCTATGTGTTTGAGAGCCCCCAATGATGAGATCATCCTCACAATGCACCAGGATCCTGGTCTTGAGATCACATAAGTCCTGCATCCATCTACCAATTTCCTCATAGCTCTTATAAAGCCCCGCACTGCGATATGTGGTGTAGAGCTTGAGGTCGTGCCCCGCCTCAAGAAGATCGTAGATATCCTCCAATCGGCTGTGGGTGGGGCTAAGATGCCAGTGGATAGGGATTCCAAGATCTCGTTCTGCGCGTTCTTTCATCGCTTCCAGCTTTTGAGCAAGAGGATATTCTGCCTCTTCCGTCACAAAAGCCCCGATCCCCAAAAGCGGAGGATTTGCCGGATCATCGCATGGCTCGGTAAGTCTTCTCAGATCAGTAAAGCTATCGGACAAATCATAGCCCGAAATCTGCTCACCAATGTGTACGTGAAAATCGTAGAAACCTTTGTCATGAATCATCTTTGACCGCCTCTATGTCTTTGAGTCCGTGGCCGGTGATCATCAGGACTACCTTACTGTTATCCTTGATCCAGCCTTGTTCTTTGGCCTTGAAAAACGCCGCTAATGCAGCAGCTGAAGAAGGCTCACAAAATATTCCCGTCCGGGAAGCCAGCATCTTTTGCGCTGCCAATATCTCAGGATCGCTAACCCGGATACCCATCCCATCGGTCTCGTTTAAAACCCGATAGGCAAGATGAGCAGCTGCAGGAGTCTTCACAGAGATGGAATCTGCCACAGTCTCTGGTGCTTGTGAGTCCTGATAAGTTCCAGATTCCCAATAGCTGCAGATGGCGTCCGAACTCTCCGCTTGCACTGCGATCAAAGCCGGCAAGCGATCTGTGATGCGAGCCGCCAACAGATCCGCAAAGGCTTTGGCGATCCCACAGAGAATCA
>Ga0334895_1000265_pt1 | contig 82176 bp, 77 predicted proteins | sample GraSluR3_MG_7_FD_207229 | JGI IMG/M metagenome (GOLD analysis project Ga0334895, IMG submission 207229) | Sludge microbial communities from methane-producing bioreactor in Wageningen University, Netherlands - Granular Sludge_31_05-R3 | ecosystem: Engineered > Bioreactor > Anaerobic >... | reverse complement strand
ACCCGGCTTATCATAAACCGGCATATAATATATTATAACACTGCAGCTAAAATTTTCTGGCAGGAACAATTATGATTTTGCTGAATAATCCCTTCATCGAAGAAGGATGCCGACCAACAATGGAGAATATATGAAGGTATGCCAAGTTTATTACAAGGAGGAGTTGTAAGTGAGCAATATTGCCAAGCATGTCCAATCCGCTGATTGGAAAGCAGAGAAACATGTTCCCGTAATAAAAGTGCCGGGGCAGGTCAAGAAAGGCGAGCCGTTCCAGGTGCAGTTGAGCGTGGGAGATGAAATTGCCCATCCTCACACAACTGAGCATCATATTCGTTACATCCAGCTTTTTTATAAGCCTGAAGGAGAGAAATTCCTCGTCCACATGGGCACATTCCAATTTGAAGCACATGGCGAATCGGTTGAAGGAGCCAACGCAGGAAGCGCGAAGTGCGAACCTGCTGCAACTGCCACTATTACGGTGGAAAAACCGGGAGAACTTGTTGCGCTCAGCTACTGCAACATTCACGGCCTGTGGGATAACAGCTTAGAATTAAAACTGTAATAAATCAACGAGCATGGTGATTAATAATGCACGATGTGACCCCCTCATATCAAGCGCTTTTCACCTGGTTGAGGGGGTAATAATTTTTCTACAGCGGCGTTATTGCACCTTCACCTGATAAAGCCCTTAAAGGATGTGATTTTTTGAACTGGTTTGAAGTAGGGATGATGGGGATGCTGGCCGGTGTAATCGGTACCGGCGCAGGAGGGCTATTATCAATCCTGGTAAAAAAACCGACCCCCCGTTTTACCGGAACCATACTGGCCTTTGCTGCCGGGATCATGCTTTCAATCGTGTTCCTGGAATTGATTGAAGAAGCAATTGCTTTCAGTGGTTATCTTGCTGCTATCGGCGGTCTGACCCTGGGTATGGTAGTTTTTTATTTTCTTGATCACTACCTTCCTCACCATCATACCGTAACAGCAGAAGATACCCCTTTCGATGGTTATTTAAAAAAAGGGACCCTTTTAGCTCTTGGTATCGGCTTGCATAATTTGCCTGAAGGTCTGGCAATCGGCTCTGGATTTGTAGGTTCGGCCGAATTGGGGCTATCCCTCGCCATTCTGATTGGACTGCATAATATCCCTGAAGGCATGGCCGTAGCTGCCCCGCTAAAACAGGGGGGTTATAACTATGGTAAAGTAATCGCAGTAACTGCTTTGGCCGGAGTACCCATGGGGCTGGGTGCAATGATCGGCGCTGCGATAGGCAGCATCTCAGACAATGTTTTAGGTGTATCGCTTGGATTTGCCGGTGGTGCCATGCTCTATATTGTATGCGATGAATTAATACCCGACGCATATGAAAGCGCCGGCGCTCACCTGTCGATCCTGGGTATATTTGCCGGAACAATCCTGGGAATTCTTTTCACGGCATGGTTTTAATAATTCTAAAGCTTGATTTTTATTTCAAGAATGTATATCATTTTGTTATATCAAATTGTAGGAAATGAGACGATTCTAACATGGTAAAGCACAAGTATAAGAGAAGCAGGCAAAGAGAACGCATTTTGAGCATCCTTCAGCACACGGATACACACCCTACCGCCAGCTGGGTGTATGACGAACTGAAAAAAGAGTTTAATAACCTGAGCATGGGAACGGTCTACCGTAACATCAACATCCTGGTTGATCAAAGGTTGGTACAAAAAATTGAAGCGGGTAGCAGTTTTGACCGTTTTGATGCCAACACCGAAGTGCATTATCACTTTATCTGCAGGGAATGCGGCTGCATTGACGATCTACCTGTACCCAAGATGGAAGAGCTTGATGATAAAGTACAAAGCGAAACCGGTTACCAGGTTGAGAGTCACCGTCTTGATTTCTATGGTGTCTGCCCAAAATGCCTGAAGAAAACCAGTAATTGATTTTTTAAAGATAGATAAAAAGCTGCTCATCCAGGCGCAGCTACTAAGTTGCTCATAAAAAAAGAGGCGCTGTTTGTTCAGCGCCTCTTATCATTTTTTATCTGTTCGATCTATAGGGGTACTACATTGGCAGCCTGCTTACCGCGGTCGCCTTCAACTGTTTCGAATTCTACGCTTTGCCCTTCTTCAAGGGTTTTGAAACCATCAGTCTGAATAGCGGAAAAGTGAACAAACACATCAACGCCCTCTTCGCTTTCAATGAAACCATAGCCCTTATCCGGGTTAAACCATTTAACCTTACCTTGCATGCAAAAATCTCCTTTAAAATTTGATTTAGGATTAAAAAGCGGAGTAACTTCAAAATACCTTTGCCATTCAATATGCCTCATACAGGATCCGGAGGGCTAAGATCTTTTTGAAACGTTACTTTCTTTTCAATACCAAACATTACTATATCACAAAGTGTTCCATGTTGCAAGAAGCATATTAATTCATATTTTGCTATAATTCAGGTATGAAAGAAAATAAAGGTGAAACCAGTGCTTAGTGACCAACAGATATTTGAGTATCTTAAAGATTACACTCTGAATGAAGAAAATCAGCCGACCGTTGTCAAAATAACCGGGACAGGCTGCTTGTGCTGTGATGATAACCCATACAAGCTCTTTGTCAACGAATTCTGGACCGCACGCCAGCGCCAGGCTTCATCAATTCAAGAAATATCCTACAGGGCATGTTTTAAGCCGCAGCTGCCCCGCTTTTTTATTAACCTTTTAACAAAAAAGGGTCAGGTGGTTTATGATCCGTTCTGCGGCAGGGGAACCACATTAATAGAAGCTGCACTGATGGAAAGAAAAGTAATCGGCAATGACATTAATCCATTAAGTAAAATCCTCTGCCTGCCCAGGCTATCACCTCCCGATATTGATGCAATACAAAAACGCTTGTCTGCAATACCTTTCAATACTACTAATTATAATAAACCCGACTTGTCTATGTTTTTTCATCCTAAAACCGAGCAGGAACTGCTTTCACTAAAATATTACTTAATCTCACGCCGTGAAGAAGGTAGTGAAGATTATTTGGACCGCTGGATCAGAATGATTGCTACGAATCGTCTGACCGGTCACTCAAAAGGTTTTTTTTCTGTCTATACCATGCCGCCCAACCAGGCTGTATCAGCAGCCAGACAGCTAAAAATCAATGAACGTTTGAAACAAAAGCCCGAATATCGAGACGTCGCCGCTTTAATTATTAAAAAGAGCAAGCACCTGCTCCGCAACCTGACACACGGACAGATAAAACTTTTACAGGCAGGAGCTAAAGATGTTTTATTTTTTGAAGAGGATGCTGCTGAAACTAAACTGATCGCCCCGAAGAGTGTTGATTTAACTGTTACATCTCCACCCTTCCTGAATGTTGTTCAGTATGCTGATGATAACTGGTTACGTTTATGGTTTAACGGAATTGAACGGCATGAAGTTGAAAGAAAGATGACTCTTCCGGCAAAAATACCCGAATGGGAAAGAAAAATGAATCTCGTTTTCAGGGAACTCTTCCGAATAACCCGGCCCGAGGGCTGGGTTGCTTTTGAAGTAGGTGAAATCAGGAGAGGCAAAATTAAGCTTGAAGAAATAATTATTCCTCTCGCCACTGCAAACGGGTTCACCTGTTTTGGCACAGTAATAAATAAACAGCACTTCACAAAAACATCGAACATCTGGGGTGTAAAAAACAATCATTCCGGAACAAACAGCAACCGGGTAGTTATGCTAAAAAAACCGGGTCTTATTCCCTGTCGCAACCACTAATCTAATTATAAACCGCTCGGTTTAATAAAATGCAAACACCAAATCAAAATCCTGGCCGAATGGCTGTTTAAATTCCTTCCATTCGCTCAGGACCACTATTGTTGCCCCTGTTTAAAAGAACAGCCTGCCGGGTAGAATCATAAATAACCCACAGATATACTGCAATAAGCCCGAATCCGCGTGTAAAAAACCAGGCTGCTACAGCAATTACAAACCACATTAAGCCTTTACTGAACTGCCCCAGATACATGTAACCGGCACCGGGGAAAATAAGGTTAAGCAGGGCAGTCAAAATGGGATCTTTCCGGTAAGTACTTTTTTTCACCTGTCTTGTTATCTTCGGCTGAGGTTTCGGCACTCCCGGCAGGGAATCGATATCAGCACGACAGTAACGGCATTTCGTAGCAAAATCTACCACTTCTTCACCACAGGCGGGACATTTTTTGTAACTGGCTTTTTTTTCAGCAGTATTACCGGGGCAGCCCCAGGTAGTGCAGCCTCCTGTTTTCTCCCAACAGGCAGCATGATAATTACACATACATAAACTGCAGCGCACGGAAGACTCGCCGGAATATAATTCTTCACCACAGGAGCTGCAAAATTTATCTTTCATAAAAATACCTCCAAGTATATTATAACATATGGTTTTTTTTACTGAGGACCATCTGTAAAAACTACTTGCCCTTTGAATAATGACAGAGGATAATGTAAGCGTTAAAAAGAAATACTCATTGATTGTAAGAGCAATGATATTTTTATATGCTTTCGAAACAACAAAACCAGCTTGTTAAATTGGGGGGGATAGGCATGGAAAGCCGGGATGTAGCCCAGGCAGCGGTCAGCATAGCCATGACTCCGACCCGGGAAGAAGAACTTGCCCTGAAAAAAAGACATTTAGAAAAAGGAATTCAATCCCTGGCTGTAGATTACGGAGGTGAATTCCTCAGTTCCCTGCAAAAAGTAGTTGAACGCGCCGTGGTTGCCTCTAAGAGGGAAGGTATAATCGATGATTCCAGCCATTCAGACGGTGCGGTTGCGGGGGCTACCAGGGAAGCATTGGTACAGATTATGCCAAAAGCTCTGGGTTTAAATGTGGGCGGAAAAGTTGGTATCGCCCGGGGAGGCACTCACATCGCCGTTGCAATATTTTTTGGAATTGGATTGCTGCACCGTAATGATGTTGCTATCGGGTTGGGGCACCGCGTTGTATGATTTATTTAGCTCCGTAAATTGTAAACACCGCCACTGAAACAAGGAACCGAAAAAAGTTTTTAATTGTCAGGTGTATAAAGGAGGTCATCAAAATGACTGGCAAACGCTTCAGCTTAGTTTCTCTACTAATATTCATCATCATTGCCGCTGCATTGTTTCTCTGTTCATGCGGGGCGGCTAATTATTCTGATTCCAGTGGAATCTCCTACGATATGGCAGAAGAAAGTATGCCGGCTCCCGAATATGCGCAAGAGGGAGGTTATGACAACGATTTAGACATACGAAGAGAAAATGGCGAAGTTGGCGGGAGCACTATTCGCTACGTTATCCGCAATGGTTCTATTGACCTGGCTGTAAAAGACACCAGGGATACCATGAGGGAAATCCGTGAACTGATCGACAACATTGGAGGACTGGTTAGCAACTCGTATATTTATGAAATGAGAGAAAATCAATACGCCGGCTACATGACCTTACGTGTTCCTGAAAACCGCTTTGAATCTATCATGGAGCAGCTGGAATCCTATGGCAAAGCAACTAATGTGCAGACCGGTGTTGATGACATTACTATGGAGTATGTAGATCTTGAATCGCGCCTGAAAAACCAGATAGCCCAGGAAGAACGCCTTATTGAAATCCTGGAGATGGCCGAAACAGTTGAAGATGTTCTGGAAATTGAAAGAGAGCTATACCGGGTACGAGGTGAAATCGAATCAATGACCGCCCGGATGAACCACCTTAAAGACCAGGTTACCTATGCAACAATAAATGTTAATCTTCGCGAAGAAAGTGTAGCTACTGATGTGGTAAAACCCGGCGCTTTTGAAAACTTCGGCAATAGAGTCAGGGAAGCTTTTATCGGCAGCATCAATTTTCTGTTAAATTCTGTTTCCTTTATCATAATCGCATTGATCACTCTGCTACCCGCATTAATATTGATCGGTATTGTTATTTTAATCATTCGCTGGTTGATTAAAAATGTATTCAAAAAGAAGAAAAACAGGGATGACAAGCCAATCGAAACTGCAGAGGGGAAAAAAGACTGATGTGTCCTTAAATAACCAGGCACGCAGGAATATTTTATCATAGAATCAGGGAAAGGTAAGGGATAAAACCCTTACCTTTTTTTATTAGCCAAATATAAGTTGCTAGTCCTGCAACGGCATTTCGCTGCTCAGTATTTCTTCGTTCTCAAAAAGCTTAACCGCTTTTTTCAAAAGGTAGAGCAGTTGCTCCCTTTCATCCTCCGGTATTTTTGATAGATACATGGCCAATAAAAGGTTTCGCTTTTCTTCAACCTCTTTTAAAACCTGCAGACCTTTCGGCGTTATTGAAATCCATACCTGCCTCCTGTCCTTTTCCTGGCGTTCCCTGGCAACCAGGCCCATTTTATGCAAACGATTGATCAGGGCTGTCACTGCGCTTAAGGTTACTCCCAGCATATGGGCTAGAAAAGAGGTATTGCAGGGTGACTTTCTCAACGAACGCAACACAATAAACTGGGTGTCGGTTATCTGGTCCACAGTATAGCGATTGTGTAAAACCCTGACCCTGTATATCAGGCGGCTTACAATATGATCTAAATCTTTAATATTTTTAAGCAAAATGTCGTCGTTTATGATTATCGCTCCCTGTTAATACTTAATACGGTAAAATATTCACCAGTTTAATATTTCCATATGATATTTATACCATTCATTCTTGTCCTGGTCAAGAAACAGTGAGCTTGGCGGCGCATATATGATATGCTAAAGTAGTCTTTAACAAGCCATCTGAAGGAATAAGCGATCAAATGTTAAAAAAAAGCCTGCCGCATTACCGGAAAAACGTTACTTTCATCAATAAGTTTTACTGCCCTGCCTTGTTATCAGCAGCAATTCTGATCCTCGCATTCCCCCCTTTTGAACAGGGATACCTGGCCTGGATCGCCCTGCTGCCTTTTATTACAAAAATATTAAGTACCACTCCTGCCCTTTCCTTCAAAACCGGGCTGCTCTTTGGTCTGGCTCTTAATCTATATGTAAACTTTTACCTTAACCAAGTATTATTCACTTATTTATCAAGGCCGCTGGCCTTACTGGCCATGCTCCTTTTAGCTTTCTACACCAGCCTTTTTTACGGACTGTTTGCCCTTAGTTCCAACCTGGTACAGCGTTTAAAATGTCCCTGGCTTACAGCAATGGCGGTTCCAATTCTCTGGATGCTGTTTGAATTCAGCCGATCGATCGGTTTTTTGGGTTACAACGTGGGTTATCTCGGTTACACTCAATGGCAGTATAGCGGGCTGCTGAATATTGCTGCTACATACGGCTACTGGGGGCTACCTTTTTTGATTGTTTTCGTTCAAACCATATTAGTTATGTTTCTTGACAAAAAAATTCATAATAAAGAGCTTGCTGTTGTAAGCTCTGCATTTATGCTAATCCTCACCTGCGGACTGTTTGTTCCCTCTCTGATGAAAACCGAGCAATCTGAAGAAACATTAAGAACAAATCTAATCCAGGGGAACAGTTCCATGGAACAGATCCTGAGAAGCAGAACTGAAGTGGCACAAAATTATCTTGGGTTAACGGAGAATTCCACAGAACCCGGGACTGACCTTGTGGTGTGGCCTGAAACAGTCCTTGACATTTACACTTCGGGTGAGCAATTTCACAATGCGGAATTGCAAAAGATTGCCGACAACCTGGAAACGGCAATTCTGTACGGAGCACGCCTGAAAGATAGAGGTAATCTATATAACATCATAACCATTTATGATAGCAGCAATCACAGCGAATCATTTTACAAAAAAACCCGCTTGGTGCCTTTTGTTGAGTTTTTCCCTGCCGAAGAATTGCTAAATAATCTTCTTCAGCTTAACTTAATCCTGGGCAGCTACACACCGGGTAACGAAATCACCTTGTTCGATATTAAAGGAAATACAATTGCCGGGGTAATCTGTTTTGAATCATATTTTGGAAACCACACCCGCTTATTTGCCCGGGAAGGAGCAAAGCATCTTTTTGTCTTGACCAATGATGCCTGGTTCGGACGCTCAATTGGCCTGGATCATCATGCGCATGCTGCGGCAATACGGGCAGCAGAGATGGGCATAGGCATTTCCCAGGTTGCCAATAGCGGCATCACTGTTTCTTTTGATTACAGGGGCAGTGAAATCTATCGGTCAGACAAGCAAAAAATAGAAACAATCCCCCTTGTCCTTGACTTAACTGTCAGAGAGACTCCATATAAACTATTAGGCGATTATTTCCCATTGCTGTGGGCCTTTTGTCTGGCAGTAACTATATTGCTTAAGAAATTCTTTAAGACTGCCTGATAAACCCTTTAATTACTACTACGGGCGTTCCCGCATCGGCTGAGCCACTAACCAGGTCAGCCAGGCTGGCCAAAACATCTTCCATTTTACGGGGAGTAGTGCCTTCTTTTTCAAGACTGTCTTCCGGCATCTGGCGCTTAATGCTCTCCGATAAAATTGATTCTATCTCTTCTGCACTTTTTTTATCCTCATGATAACACTGGTCAGCCAGATACTTGTATTTTAAGCCTTCTCTGACACAATTTAAACCTGCTGTAGCAGCAAATGCTGCCCTGGGGTCTGCTAATTCGTATATTCCGCTGGTTGGATCCAGATAAGCTCCATCACCGTAGATCATTACCTGAACATCATGGCCAAGATCTCTTTTGACTTTCTTCTGCAGGCTTTCAACCACCTGCTGCCCGTTACGTGGAGCAAGTTTAATTTTTTCTGCTGCTGACATATTACTGCCCAGAAGACCCCATTCAGATGATTTTTCCCCTTCTATAAAAACCTGGTCCAGGGTAATGCAGTTTTCAAACCAGGCGGCAATTGTTTTCTCCGTTTTAAGCCTGGTATGTATATCTGCAGCAATAACTCCATCAGGATGGAGTTCTAATGCGTGCAAAGGATTATTTGAAAGCAGGATTACCGGCTTGGCTCCCTCTGAGGATATTGTTTCGCGATAAAAGTTTATGTAATCAACACCTGTAACAGGATGCCTGAAAGAACGACCTTGTATATCTTCATCGGTTATTGGCTCTTTATTTAGAAACCCGGCGAACTCCGGATCTATCACCTGATTACCGACTTCATCATCCGGATGAGAAAACTGTACCACAACCTCCCCATGGGGAACTGCCCTGGCAATGCCTTTTAAGAGCATTGAGAAACGATTACGGCTGGCAATCGGAAAGATAACAGCAACCCTGCTTTCCGGTTTGAGCTTCAGCTTATCACCTATTTCCCGGGCAATATCATCAATATTAATATAATTATCCTGGGCCCGGGCTACCACAGACTCGGTTATGCAGATTACATCACCATTACTGATTAAGCCATCTTCACTGCAGGCGATTAACCTTTCATACACTTTTTCCACAATATCCATTCCCGGCAGGATAACTCCCATTTTAAGACCAAAAGCCATCGGCCCTATATATTCTGGTATTTTCAACATTTCAGCCCCTCCTTATTCTATTCCACATTTTGTTTGGCGGAAAAATGATCAAGAGCCTTTTTGTAATCGGCCCAGGTATTAACGTTGAAAAAAGACCATTCTCCCGGATCATACACAGCTATTTCTTCTCCACTGATATAACAAATTTTCAGGTGCGAGTAAAACTCAGTTATTTTATAATTGCTTCTGCTAATCTGTTCTTCTATAACAGAAATACAGCTCCTGCTGTAAAAAGCGTGCAAGGGCTGATAGTATTCGCTATTGCGCGGGACGACCGCATCATAGCCTGAAAGATTACCGGCCATGTAGTTTATCAGGGCCGGCTGGATGAAAGGCATGTCGCAGGCTACAATAAACTGAACCGGCAGCCCGGAAGCGGATAAACCGGCATGAATTCCCCGCAAAGGGCTTTTGACCCGATCGTCCAATATGTCTCCGGTTATCCTGACGGACAGGTGATCATATAGCCAGGGCTTATCAGTAACTATTGTTATTTCTTTGAAAGAGCGACTTAATTTTTCCAGTATTATCTCAATGAGGGCTTTTCCATTAAAATCTAGCAGGGCTTTGGGTCGACCAAGACGTTTGCTGTCCCCACCGGCGAGAATTACTGCTCCGGCCTGCTCAATCCTTCTGTTTATTGTCTGCTCCAAATCGGCACCCCGTTAATTATTATTATAAACTTTATTTATAATTATTAACTACCCGCAGCATCAGGCAGGCTTTGCTTTCTTTTCTTCCTTTCGCTAAGCAGCACCATTATAATACCAATTTCATAAAGCAGCGCCAATGGGAAAACCATGACTACCTGGGATATTATATCAGGCGGGGTAATTATTGCTGAAAGGATCAGCATGATCAACAGCGCTATTTTACGGTGCTTCTTCAGAAACCCGCTACTCAGCAGACCGATTTTACCAAGAGTCCACGTCATCAGGGGCAGTTGAAAAACGAGACCGAAGGCAAGGTGAAATGAAATAATGAATGAAATATAATCGCTTATATTAAAGCGGGCTTCAAGGTCGGCCGAGGCAAATTGCAAAAAAAACCTCAGTGTAAAAGGAAAAACTACCAGGTAGGCAAAGCCTACGCCTGAAATAAATAGAATTGCTATCCCCAAAAGTATTATTATATAGAATATCTTTTCACTGCGCATTAGCCCCGGGAATAGAAAAGCAGAAATCTGATATAAAACTACGGGCGACGATAGCACCAGCCCACTAACCAGCGCCAGCCTTAAATTAGCCATAAATGCTTCAGGCGGAGATAAATAAATAAGCTGCGTTCCCTCAAGGGGAACTGTGATAACTGAACGGATTACTTCAATGTATGCAAAGCAGATCATCGCAGTCACAAGCAAAACGCCTGCTGATATGAGCAGGCGCAACCGCAACTCCGCAAGATGTTCAAGAACGGTCATTGTACCGTCTTTGTTTTTACTCAAAGTTGCTGAATACCTCCCGGTATCCTAACCACTGCCTCAATGAATAATAATTTAGCATCAGTTGGAAAAGGTCATCTTTATTTTTTCGGTTCAGAATTCGAAGGTGTTGATTCGTCGGAATCAGAACCGCCTTTAAGCCCATCTTTCAGTTCAACCACACTTTTACCAATGGCCTTGGCCAGTTCAGGCAGTTTTTTTGCACCAAATATTAGCAGGATTATTACTAAAATCAGCCCTATTTCCAGTGGCCCAATCTTACCGAACATATTGTATCCTCCCCGGTAATAATAAGTAAATCATGTTTACTTAGTTATTATTGTATCACAAACTCCTTTTCAAACAAAAACTTCAGGTTTGAGCTTTTTCAGCGCTCAACAGGCTATTACTGATTCTTGTCCTCATCTAAATCAATATCAGACTCGTTTATGCTTACACTCTCTTTTAATTCCCTGGTCGCCTTTTTAAATTCCCTTAATCCGTTACCAATAGAGCGCCCCAACTCAGGAAGCTTGGCCGGGCCGAATATGATCAGGGCAACAGCAAGTATAAGCAATATTTCCCATAATCCAATTTTGCCGCCGATCAACTAGTTCACCTCCAGGGTAAATGCAATTAAAATACTGATGCCTTTAACTTTTTTCATTATAGCTTATTACAAATAAAATTACGATAAAAATAAGTATAATTACCTGCTCTTACCTGCCGAAAGTTTTAGGGCAACGAAAACCATTGGAGCAAACAGGGTAACCCAAACTCCAGCCAGGGCATAACGAATAAAGCCGAGCCAAACAACAGAGGATGGCAAAACGCCTCCCAATCCGACTATTATTCCGAACAGCACGGCAAGACCAATCATAACCTTAATAATTTGCTTGTAAAAAGGTGCTTTTTCAACCATCCCTATTTTATTTCTTTCTATTATGTAACCGAGAGAAGCGCCACAAAGGTAGCCAAGTATCTTAGGAGGGTCAGCTCCCGGAAGAAGCGCAGTCAGGAATAGCGGAACAACAACAGCAAGGGTTATTAAGAGGGAGATGGAAAATCGTTCATGCCAGCTTTTTGAATAAAACAGATGACTAAGCCATAAAAAGAAACACAAAAAGGGTATTCCAAATGCTATCCCTCCCAGGATATCACCTAAAAAGTGATAGCCTAAGACTAAACGGGAAAAACCAATTAACACAATGGCAGCAGCAGCCCAGATCCAGTATCCCCGCTTCTTTAACCTGACCGCCATGTAAGGCCAAACTGTCACCGCAGTTAATGTATGTCCGCTGGGAAAAGCATAACTACCCTCAGGATGATTTACTCCTTCCAGGGCAGGGCGTTCGAGGAGAGTTAAATCCTTGATAAAATTGCTGTATGTAGCCGAAGAGAGCAGCATAAAAGCACTCCAGAACCCGAGAATCTTGTTAACACACCAGATTATGATTGAAAAAAAAATCATGAAGAACTGGTCATCGCCAAGAAAGGTAACCGCCCTGAAAAACATTTCAACAAAACGGCTGGACAACCCATGCAAGGCAACTGCCAAATCCATACTTCTTGTTTGCGGCCAGAACAATATTAAAAATATAGCTGAAATTGCTGTCAGAATGAATAGTAAATAATAAGCATTTCTTTCGCCCTGCGGCTTATCTGAAAAAAATGGTTTTTTTACCGGTTCCATATTTACTGATCTGAACCTCCTTCCAGGTTATCAATTAACTGAATGGCTTCATCATAAAATTTTTCAGGCACAATAACCTGGACTTCGATAGCCATTCCGCTGATTACTCTCATCGCTCCGGTATAAGGACTGCTGTCAGCCTTTTCAGCAGGCACACCTCTATCTCTTAAGAAACCGATTATTATATCAGCTTCCAAATCATCAGAGGCTTCAGTTAAAACAACCCAGGGAGAACCCACTTCTGTGTCAACCTCCTGAAAAGCCTGTATTATTAATCCTCCATCATTTAAGTACATTCTTCTTCATCTATTCCGATTCCTGCAGTTTTTCTGGAATATCGTTGCAATGATTAGCAATACAGTCATCAGTAAACAATCTTTACAAATAATTATCTGGTTAGTAATATGTAATCATCAATAACACCATTATTTCTTCATCTGTTTTGTAATAATGACAAGTTCAGTATTAAATATAAACAACTCTACCTGCTTGCCAACAAACGGCTTTATAGTTTTTGAAAAGGAGAAAATGTCTTGCCTGTCAGTGAAGAAACAATTAAAAGGGCAGCTGCTTCAACCGGAATAAGCGATATCGGAGTTACTACAGCCGAACCTTTAACCTACATGCGTGAACGCCTGGAGAAAAGAGCTGCCGAAAACCGGCTTAGTCCCTTTGAAACAAAAGATGTAGAACTACGTCTTTCACCTGCTGCCCTGTTTGACAACTGCCGTTCAATCATTACTGTTGCCATACCTTATAACCTACCCGGCAACACGGCTCCCACAATTGCTTTTGAGCCAAAAGGTCTGGTAGCCCGCTGCGCGCGAACTCTAGATTATCATGCAATAGTGGAAAACCAGGCGAAGGAATTTATGGAAAAGTTGAACCAGTCGGCCAGGCAAAAGCTTGTTTTTCGTATCCTCACTGATCGCAGTCCCCTGCTGGAAAGAGAGTTGGCATATAAAAGCGGACTGGGCTTCATAGGTAAAAACTGCACTTTAATCAGTCGTAAGCATGGCTCCTATGTTGCACTGGGGACAATTCTGGTAAGCCGTTTCATCAAACCTTCAGACAACCCTGATAACCGATCGTGCGGTGACTGCAGACTGTGTATTGATAACTGCCCGACAGGCGCCCTGATTGAGCCTTATACTATCGACCCTTATCGCTGCCTCTCCTATTTAACCCAGGCATCAGGTATATTCCCCCGACAATTTCGCACCCTTTTACAAAACAAGATTTATGGCTGTGACTACTGCCAGGAAATATGTCCTTTCAACAGAAGCAAAGACAATGCACCAGGCATTGCAGAATACCCAAATCTTTTTCCGGCTGAACCACTACTGATTCCCCTGATTTCTATAACCCGCAAAGATTTTGACTGCACAATCGGCCTCACTTCAGCAGGCTGGCGGGGTAAAACCACCATCCAAAGGAATGCCGTCATCGCCCTGGGCAACAGCGGCAGTGAAGTAGCAATTAAACCACTGGCCCGTCTCCTGGAAAATGACCATCGTCCGGTAATCCGCCTTCATGCTGCCTGGGCTCTGTGCCATCTCGGGGGGGAAAAGGCCAGGTTCTATCTTGAAAAATCTTTAATAAATGAACCTGATCGCGAAGTGAGAGAGGAAGTTTCTATTTCTCTCGAAGAATTGATTTAATCACGTTTATTCTTTTCGCTTTGCTCCCTTAAATAGCGTCCAGAGGGCAATCATAATTACTATTGCTGTGCCGGATGCCGCCGGGATGGCAACACGAAACAGCTGTCCGCCCTGCATAGCCCAGCGCTGACTGCTGTTGACCAAACCATGTTCCAGGAGTACGGGCACACTGAAGATTAGAAGCAGGACAGACAATGAAACAGGGAGCCATTTGAAACGACCAGTTTCCTCTGAATCAGCTAGATTTAAAAAAGAAGAAAACAGAGAAGAAAAGCAGGAGGTTCGCAAATCATAAATGGTAATCACCAGAAACACGAGCCCGAGAAAGAATATCATCAGGTGGCTCATACCGTAAAAACTCAATATAAGCAAAAGCACCAGGAGCAAAACCAGGTCCAGGGTAATGATTAAAGCTGCTTTTCGTGGTGTCACATAAGCCCCTCCCTGCAAAAATATAGGATACCTTTTTGAGCAAAATCAATACCATTTTATCATAATGTTCATAATCAGGGCAGGGTAACAATTGCATGCCGGAAAAATACTCTGCTATAATAAGAGATATGCCATGACAAAGCCTGACCTGGTATAAAGCCCGGTCTATGTTCAACAGAATTGCAAAAAAGGGTGAGTTAACAGTGAACAGTTCATTCAGGGTCATTACAATTAAAGGCATCCCAGTTGAGGTAAACATCAGCTGGCTGTTGGTCTTCTTTCTATTCAGCCTGACCCTGGCCCGGGTCTATTTCCCCACAGCAGTTGCAGGGCTTACACCGCCAGGATACTGGGCAGCAGGTATATTGACCGCTCTTGTATTTTTCATATCAGTACTAACCCATGAACTGGGCCATTCGCTGGTGGCAATCAAGGCCGGTATCCCGATTAAAAAAATCACCCTGTTTATTTTCGGGGGGGTAGCCCAGATGGAAGCAGAACCGACTAATCCTTCCACCGAATTAAAAATAACAGCGGCAGGACCCCTGACCAGCCTGGCGATCGCCCTTGTATTAGGGTTTATATATTTTTACCTGCTTGCCCCCGGTTTTATTTTAAGCGAAGCCGTATACTTTATCGCCCAGCTAAACCTGATCATGGCTCTCTTCAACCTCGTTCCAGCCTTTCCCCTTGACGGTGGACGCATTTTCAGGGCAATTGTTTGGTTGTTTAATAAAAATATGTTAAAAGCAACGAGAATAGCCGTTAGCCTTGGCAGTGTGCTTTCCTTTTTGGTTATCGTTTTAGGGTTTTTAATGATCCTTTTCCAGGGTGACCTCTGGGGGTTGTGGTTAATATTTTTAGGATGGATGATTTCCCAGGCCGGGCAATCAAGCTATTCACAGCTTGTCTTTAAAGAAACCTTTGCCGGCATTAAAGTTTCTACCTTGATGAGCAGAAATTTGCAGACAGTTTCACCGGACGATACCCTTGAAGAACTTGCAGAATGCTTTCTGCATTACAAATACGGTGCTTTCCCCGTTGTTTACGGGTCGACCACCCATGGATTGGTCACCCTCCAGAATATGAAAGAGGTGCCGCGTGACAAATGGTCTGAAACCAGGGTATCTCGTATCCTCACACCACTTAAAAACACCATGGTTATTCAACCAGACGCTGATGCTGCCGAAGTAATGTTAAGAATGGCTTCTCAAAACAGGGGACGGGCCCTGGTAATGGATGAAGGAGACCTGGTGGGGCTGTTAAGCCATACCGATATGATGCGTTTTATGCAGATGCATACTGTACTCGGCTCAGACTAAAAAGTCCTAAATCTCCTAAACAACTACCGGTCCTTATATCATTAAACCAGTTAAGCGTTCCGGTTTTACAAACCGGGACACTTCTCTTTTTTATATTATTGCTGAATAATTAAATTTTGCTGGCACTATTTGAAGAAAACCACCAAATCAATAGAAGAAAACAAGGAGAATTAAAAATGTCAACCCTTGCAGAACCGTTGAAAAAAGGTTTAGTTAAAAGCCTGCAGATCTTGCTGCTCCTGATAAAAATTGTTATTCCCGTTTCCTGCCTGGTAGCAGTTCTTGATTACCTTGGAATAATTGAGTCAATCGCTCACTTCTTTACACCGGCAATGTCACTCTTCGGTTTGCCCGGGGAAGCCTCAATTGCATTGCTGCTTGGCTTTTTTGTTAATTTTTATGCTGCCTTTGGCGTTATTGCCACTTTTACCCCTGAGCCGCACCAAATCACTATTTTGGCAGTTATGATTGGTATCTGCCATGAACTTCCGATCGAAAGTGTCATTTGCAGTTATACAGGGCTTCGAATACCAGTCTCAGTCGCTCTGCGAGTTTTAACGGCAATTGTTGCGGGAATCTTACTGAACCTGGTCTACAGCCTGGTAGTAGGAGGTTAAATAAATGGAAATTCTTTTGTTAATAATTAATACCGCTTTTTCGACCCTGACCGGTATCGGCCGGATAGCCCTGATTTTGGTTCCGGTGATCATACTTATTGAACTGGCAAGGCATTACAAGATCATTGAAAAAATTACCGGTAAGGTCAAGGGAGCCCTGGCTTTTTTAACCCTGCCCCAGGAAGCGGCATTCCCCCTGCTGGGTGGAATGTTTTTTGGTATAGTACTGGGTTCAGCCCTGATAATTGATTATGCCAAAGAAGGATACCTGAATAAACGTGACCTGTTACTGATTGGCATTTTTCTAAGTATTTCACATTCTGTAATTGAAGATACCGTTATATTTTCAATTTTCGGGGCTAACCCTTTAGTTTTGATTGTGACAAGGACAATCCTGGCCATTATAATTACCAGGGGAGCAGCGGTGATTATCGATCGTTTCATCCTGGTTGAAACAAAAGTTAAACCCTGTAAGCCTGGTAATCAAGAAAAACAGCAGCCACCCCTTTAGCCCATGACAAAAGCAGTTCGTCTCCCATATAAGGAGCGATCAACTGTAAGCCAAGCGGTAAATCATTTTGTGCTTTTCCCGCAGGGAGATTAACCGATGGTAATCCCGAATTAGTCCATGGCATATTCATGGCAGGATCACCTGTAGCTTCAATGCCCGCAGGTGCCGGACCCGGAGCTGCGGGTGTAATCCAGAGATCAATACCCGCCTGACGTATTTTTGTCTCAAGCCTCTCTCTCAGACTTTTTTGCTTTTTACGAGCTTCAATTAGCTCACTTTTGTTCACTAACAGACCTTCTTCAATTAATTCAGCAGTTTTAGGCCTGTAAAGTTCACTGAAACGAGAGTATAGTTCGGCATGTTCAATCGCCAGCTCGGCAGAAACCAGCTTGCGGTGCCATAACGCAATATTTTCTATGTCATCCAGTGCGTTAACCTCATTAACTTCATAACCTTCTGATCGCAGCCTGATCACCTGGGTCTTAAAGGCTTCCAGTGCTTCGTCTGTTGCCTGCTCAAGGTATTTCCCCCTGGGTATACCGAGAACAGGCTGGTAGTTAACTTTTATTTCACGCCAGTCATGACATAAGACTGAAGCGGCCAGGAGCATTCCCTCAACATCCTGGGTGAAGCAACCGGCATGATCAGCCGAGCGCGAGAAATAGAGCAACCCTCCGGTTGGAATCCGCCCATAACTCGGCTTGAAACCTACCACTCCACAGAAAGCGGCAGGCCTGTTAATTGAACCAATGGTCTGTGTGCCGAGGGCAAGAGGTGTCATTCCGGCGGCAACCGCAGCAGCTGAGCCACTGCTTGAACCACCCGGTGTATGGTTGGGGTTATGTGGATTCCTGGTTGGGCCGGGCTCAAAGTAGGCAAATTCTGTTGTTACTGTTTTGCCCAGCACTAATGCCCCGGCCTGTTTCAGCAACCTTACTGTATCTGCTTCGCTTCCGCTCAACACCCCGGGATCAAGCCTGGAGCCTGCCCGGGTATCAAAACCATCTGCATGATATATATCTTTCACTCCGATTAAAACACCAAACAAAGGTGGGCGTTGAGACGGTTCCGGATATGCTGCCAGAAGATTTTCAGCCTCTACAAGTAAACGATCACGGCGTCCTGATTCAGGCAAAAAGGCCTCCAGCTTATGATCTATCTCTTCTATCATGTCACAGGTATTGTTGATGTAATCTTTCAAACTAACAGTGCCTAACCTTAAGTTACCGGCAATGTCCGCCAGGGGAGCCGAATGAAGGTACAACTGAATCCCTCCTTAATCCAGGTATTATCCTAAATAAATATAAGGAAACTGATCAAAGCGGCAGAGACTTCAGATATTGTTTAAAATCTTCAGCCAGGCCTTCCCTGCGCAGGGCATATTCAACCGTTGCTTCGAGAAAACCGAGTTTGTCGCCAACATCATACCGGCGGCCATGAAAAGTATAAGCCCAAACAGGTTTTTCTGCAGCAAGACTATTTAGCGCATCAGTCAGCTGGATTTCACCACCGGCACCGGGGCCGGTCCTTTCAATAATATCAAAGATTTCAGGGTCTATAATATATCTGCCAAGTACGGCCAAATCTGAGACGGCTTCCTCACGACGCGGTTTTTCAGTCAACTTTCTGACTCTGACTACTTCAGCATCGGGATCTTCACAATCAACAACGCCGTATTTATGAACGTTTTCCATACCAACACGCTTACAGCCAACTACAGTGCTGCCTTTTTCTTCATATACTGCCGCCAGCTGACCGATAACGGGAACTTCTGCATGAACCAGATCATCTCCCAATAAAACAGCAAAGGGTTCATTACCAATGAATTGGCGGGCACAAAGCACAGCATGACCCAGACCGAGTGGCTCTTTCTGGCGCACATAAAATATATTTGCCAGGGAAGCAATCTCTTTTATCTCTTTCAATTCATCAGCTTTCTTTTTGCTCTGCAGCATGTTCTCCAGTTCAATACTGCGATCAAAATGATCCTCTATTGCAGTCTTACCCCTGCCGGTAATAATCAGGATATCTTCGATCCCGGCCTGGAACACTTCCTCAACTATCAACTGCAGGGTTGGTTTGTCAACCACGGGAAGCATTTCCTTGGGCACAGCCTTGGTAAAAGGGAGGAATCGTGTCCCCATGCCGGCTGCCGGAATAACCGCTTTCTTAATCTTCATTACTTAATATCACACCTATCACTAAGTTTTCATAATCCATGCAAATATTTCTACATAAACGGTTGCTTTCCTTCCTCTGCACCTGCTCACCTGACTATTCATTTTCTTTAATATCAACAAGGTCGGGAAATTGCTCCCTGATTAATTGATCCAGATCAACAGGAATTTTAGTTACGAAAGGCTCGCCAAGCAGCTGCTCAACCACCTCTTCCGCTCGTTTCCAACTATCCTTGCTGCCCGCATCAAACCAGTGCTGGTATTGCTGCCGGTCGCTGGCCCTGGGCGAAAAGCTTTCAGTGCGCACGTACTTAACTGTATGTTCTTCTCCCAGGTAGTTCCCTCCAGGGCCGACTTTTTTAATAATTTCATAAGCCAGGGTATCTTCATCTACCTCAATACCTCTCAGGGTTCTGAGACAACTGCCTACAATATCATTATCAATGATATACTGGGCATAAGATACTGTCATAGCCCCATCAAGCATGCCAAAAGCTTCATGAATGAAATTGCCTCCGGCCAGTGCTGCAAGCATGGCCGATGAAGCCCCTTCGTGCGCAGCCTGGGCATCAGGAAGTTTTGAATCGGTTGTCCCCACAGTTAGGTAACAGGGCAAACGATAAAAATGGGCCATCTGGGTAATTGCTGCATTCATTAAACCTGATTCAATGCTGCCCATTAAAAATGACATGGTGCGCATATCCATGGTAACCGGTACAGCACTGTATAGAACCGGTGTTCCCGGATTAACCAGCTGAGAGATAACCACACCCATCAATGCCTCAGCATTTTGCTGAACCAGAGTTCCGGCCAGGGTAATGGGAGCAGTTGCTCCGGCTGCAGGCGCCGTTGAAGTGGCCAGCGGTAAACCGTAATCGGCAATTTTCATTATATATTCTGCATGATCCGCACTTATTTTCAAAGGGCTGGTGATTGAGGATATAAACCCAAGGAACGGCCTTTTTCTGAGGTTCTCCAACCCTCCGGCAATCATTGAGGCAATAGCAACCATATCCTCCAGCCCCTGGAGGTTAAATATCCCGCCCATAACCGGTTTGCCGGTATGCAGCAGGGCCTGGTACTTAGTGTTGATATCAACAGTATCAATATTAATATCGTGAGGATATACAGGAATGATAAAAAAGTCGAGGTTTTCGAGATTATCAGCCAAACGAGCCAGATCAGCAACATCTTTAAGGGTCCCCGGGCGTTTATTACGCTCCAGGTCCAGAACATACAGAGCCAGACCGCCGGTTCCGAAGTGAACTCTTTTCCCTCCAACTGTAATACTTTTACCTTCTTCCCGACCATAAAACATGAATTCAGACGGAGCCTGTTTAATAGAGCGAGTCACCAGCTCCCTGGGCAGGTAAACCCTGCTTCGGGTCCGGTCAACCTCAGCACCTTTTTCTTCAAACATATTAAGGGCCGGTGGAAAATTAATTTCAAACCCTACTGTTTCCAAAACCCGAAGCGACGTTTCGTGTATCTGGCCGATCTCCCTGTCTGAAAGAACACGGTAACTGCCTCCTTCATAGATCGGACTTTTCATATAGAACCCTCCAGTTTATCCATCTATCCCTGCATCGTGATTATAATATTATTTACTCCATTTCTGCAGGCCAGTATTTGATCAGCATGCTGATAATATCAGCCCGGGTAATAATTCCCTGTAAAATATCGTTACTGTCAACTACCGGAATACGGTTAATATTGTGCTTTTTCATCAGGCGGACAACTTCCATAACTGGAGTATCCACATTTACATGAATGACCTCGGTAGTCATCAGGGTCTCTACTGTCGTTGCCGCCACCAATTCTATCACTTCAACGCCTCTGTGGGTAATATCAATATGCAGCACTTCTTTGCTTTTTGTAAAAACCCGATGAGGATCTCTTAAAGGCTGCCCGATGATCTGCTGTGTATAATGCAGAATATCAGCTTCCGACAATATGCCAATCAGTTTATACTGGTCGTCGACAACAGGCATCCCGCTAAACCGGTTCTCATCAAGAATTTCAGCGGCTCTTTTCAGCGGGGTGTCTGCTTTAACTGTAATAACCGGCTTGGTCATAATTTGTTTCGCCAGCACCGTCATGCTTATCCCTCCTGTTTGGTTGTAAAAATATATAATGATGGGGGTAAGATTAGGTTACCCTACTCACCCCCATATAACGGCTACTTTCCCTTAATATGCAATATTACTTTTATTTATCATTTAAGACCAATAAAGCTGGCCTATTCAATAAAACCCTGCTCGATTAACCATTCTTCGGCAACTTCTCTTGGCAGATGATCTTCTTCATCAACCAACCTATTTAAATTCGCCATATTCTCATTGTCAAGAGCAGTTGCAATTGGGCCTAAGATTTCCGGAATTTGTGGATACTCATCAATCACTTCCTGACGGAAAACAGGGGAACTGTTGTAGACAGGGTGAAAGAACTGGTCATCTTCCAGAATAACCAATTCGAAAGGAGTGATACGGCCATCTGTTCCAAAACCCATCGCCGAGGCTAATTCACCGTCTCTCAGGGCTGTATAAAGAATTCCGTAATCCATTACTTCAACACTGTCAAATTCAAAATCGTAGTGCTCAAGCAAACCGGGAAAACCGTCATCACGGGTTGAGTATTCATGATTGGTACCAAATTTCCAGGTGCCCGGCTCAGGAGCTTCCACCTCTTCGTTAATAGCTGCAGCAAGATCACTGATCGAATAAATACCGAGAGCATCTGCATCTGCCTGGCGCATCATAATTACATAAGTATTGTTATACTGTGTGTAATCGAGCCATACCAGATTATTTCTTTCAAGATCAGTATCCCTAACCAGCTGATAGCATTCCTCAGGATCGGTAAGTACATCAAATCCGAAGTAATTGACCAAAGCTGTTCCTGTATATTCCCAGTAGTGATCGATTTCTCCTGCTTCAAGAGCTTCGCGGGCAACTACAGTACCTCCAAGCCCTGTTTCATCAACTGTCGGGATCCCATTTGCCTCGAGCGCCAGTATGGATATCTGGCTGAGAATCAACGACTCGGTGAACTCCTTTGAACCAATTACTACTCCATCTTCACCAGACTGGCAACCAGATATAAATAGAGAACCCGCCAGTAATGCAATGATGATCAATGTAATTAAAACTCGTTTAAACATTTTAATAGATTTACCCCCTTCAGGTATTTGCTCATATGGGAAAATAGCCAAACCTTAAAATGATCAGGTCCACCTGACCAATCTTTCTTCAATTCTGGCAATATAGTAGTCAAGAAATATTGCCGTCAGGGCAGCCAGACCTGCCCCGGTAAAAACAATCATATCCCGGCGCAGTGAAAGGCCGGTAACAATTAAATCACCAAATCCTCCACCACCAATAAAGGTAGCCAGGGTAGCTGCGCCAACGTTTATAACTATCGCTGTGCGAATCCCTGCCACTATAATCGGAAATGCCAGGGGCAGTTCAATCTTGACTAAAATACGTAACGGATTCATACCCATTCCCCTGGCCGATTCAATAATACTCTTCTGCACGTTAACAATACCGGCAAACGTATTCCTGAGGATGGGAAGAATAGAATATAAAAACAGGGCGAATACTGCCACGTTAAAACCGAGCCCCATGATGGTAAAAAACAAAGCCAGTATAGCCAGGCTGGGGATTGTCTGTCCCACGTTAACCACATTTTCAACACCGCGCCCCAGGTAATACAGTTTTGGGCGGGAAAGCATTATACCAACCAACACACCAATAACAATTGCGCCAAACATTGAGACGACCATAAGCATCAGGTGCTGACGCAAACCCCTAAGTACATTTTCGTAAGTAAGCGCCCGGGCTACCAGCGAATCGGTTGGATTATTAACTCCATAAACTACAATTGCAACTCCTACAGCAATCAACAAAAGAGGAAGTATGCCCCACCGCCAGATATCTCGCAGCATCGATTATCCGTCCTCCTTCACAACATTTAGCAAATCACCAAGGGTAATTGTCCCCTGGTATTGATCGTCTTCATTAACGACGGCAACAAACCCCTCGCCGCATTCAAGCATCACCGAAAGCGCATCGTTAAGAGTAGCATCGCTTGTAACGGATTGATCCAACTCCTGAATGTAATCGGCAGCCACTTCACCGGCTTTGCGCTTAAGATCAGCAACCCCGATAACGCCTTTAAGCTTGTTGTCGCGATCAACAACCATAACCGAATGAATTTCGCTATCATCAAGCCTCTGCTTCAGATCATTCAATGACATGTCCACTGTGGCTGGTTTTGCCCTGTCCACATGTTCCAGTATTTCACGGATACGAATCAGGTGAAGACGCTTGATAGAACGGTTTCGTCCGACCAGGTTGCCTACAAACTCATCAGCAGGAGCGCTGAGCAAATCACTCGGTGTAGCATGCTGCACCAGTTTGCCCTCTCTCATTACTGCGATTGTATCACCCATCTTAATCGCTTCATCGATATCATGGGTTACAAAAACGATGGTTTTACTGATTCTTTCCTGGATCCTTAAAAATTCATTCTGCAAGCGTGCTCTGGTAATCGGGTCAACTGCGCCAAAAGGTTCATCCATCAACATGATCGGGGGATCGGAGACCATGGCCCGTGCCACTCCGACCCGCTGGCGCTGCCCACCGCTCAATGCGGATGGATAGCGGTTACCGTAAATTTCCGGGTCCAAACCAACCAGGGTCAACATTTCGGCCACTCTTTTTCTTGTTTTTTCCCTGGGCCACTTTTTTTCATTGGGAACGGTAGCCACATTCTCTTCAATTGTATGATGGGGAAATAATCCGATTTCCTGAATAACGTAGCCGATATCCAGGCGCAGTTTAATCGGATTCATTTTCAAAGCGTCTTTACCATTTATGTAGATTGATCCACTGCTGGGTTCGTGAATCCGGTTAATCATCTTCATGGTTGTGGTCTTTCCGCATCCAGAAGGACCAACCAGAACACATATATCGCCTTCTTTAACTTCCAGGTTCAGGTTATCAACAGCCGGTACCTTGGATCCCGGAAATATTTTAGATATTCCTTCTAGTTTGATCATTACTTGGCCTCCCCTGTTCTACTGATTGCCATGAGTTTTTTTTCTCCCCACGAAAGAATGAAATCAAAAGCAAGCGCTATGATTGAAACTCCAAGGGCTCCGACAATTATCATCGGTTCATGTGAGCGGGAAATCCCCTGAAAAATTAACTCTCCCAGCCCTCCGGCACCTACATAAGCTGCAATAGCGCCGATACCAACGATCATAACAGTTGCCGTACGGATACCTGCCATGATTACCGGGCGGGCCAGGGGGATCTTAATTTTGGTCAATACTCTCCACTCGGTCATGCCCATGGCCACTGCCGATTCTACAATAGCAGGACTGATTTCCTTAATACCGGTGTATGTGTTGCGAACGATCGGCAGTAAGCTGTAAAGGATCAAGGCCATTACTCCGGTAGTAAAACCTATGCCGAAGATGGGAACCATAAAAGCAAGCATCGCCATACTGGGGATGGTCATCAAGATCTGGCAGACAGTTATTACTGTAATAGCTATACTGCTCTTGTAACTGATGATAACCCCAATTGTGACAGCTATTGCCACTGCAATTAAAATTGATACCAGAACCAGCCAGATGTGCTCTAAAAGCAAATCCCAGACTAAATCACTGCGTCGCATAAAATATGTAACAGTTCGTGAAAATAAGGACGCAACGCCTGACTGTCCGGTGACAGAAGAAAAACCGGTTTCCGAAAACAAATAACTAGATAATAAGCCATCATTCAGGTTCATTTATTATCAATCACCCTTCCTTTCTCTGTAATAATGCGCAAAACAAAAATAGTAGCACACTACTTTATACCAGGTGCAAACCAAAATAAGTGATTATTATAATCACATTACCTGACAAATTAATTAAAATAAGACATAGCGATGTTGTGAAGTTAATTTGAATAATATTTGATTTTTATGAATACGAACTGGTGCATATTAATATATATTAATTATTTCATATTAAGCTTCCTTATTCAAATACCGTATATGACAGATATACGTCATTAAAATGCTTTATTCAAAGCAATTGCGCTTTTAGAAAGATTAAAGACAGATAATCATGCCTGATTATAGCCCAGCGCTTATTATCATAGATATTGAGTACATAGAACCCTTTTACTTATTAACCCGGATCACAGCAACCAGTCCATGACCAACCCCGGTGCCATTCTGCAGACCCATTTCCAGGCTGCGCAGGGCATAACCGAGCTGGGCTTCGATAAGATCCGCCCGGATATCACCGTAAAGCCCCCTGCTTCCCTCCAGGGTTTGTCGCATCACCCTGTATGCTTTCTCCAAAGATTTAATATCTGTTTGTGGTGGGTAGGGAAGCAGTTCTTCCCCATCATCATAATGCTCCATTAACAGCATTGTATAGTCAAGCAGGCTGTTCCAGCTGTCTGCCAACACCTGGAGCGCTTCATTCACGTGTTTAAAACCCTCTTTTGGCTGAAAACTTACTTTCAGATCGGGGAAATATGTACGCAAACCTCTTTCAAAGAGTGACGAAACCATAAGCCGCAGTGGCTGAGGGTTGCCGTTATATGTACCTGTTTCTATATGCCGGCCGATAAAAAGAGAGCGGTCAAAGTATTTCAATACTTCCAACCTGACCCCGCTCTTCCGGGAGGCATCGTCTATTATCTGGTCCAATTCCACCGGAGACATCAGTCGGAGCGGGAATGATGATACATCCACTTCATCCCTTTGTTCTTCTGCATACAGGTAATTTATTTTATAGTCAATAAAGGGCTGTTCTTCGGGTTGAACCGTCCAGGTATCCTGCCACTCATACGAATAACGGCCAATAAAGTCTCCCAGGATCAGGCTGCCGTCTCGCCCATGTTTCGCAATATCAATAAACAATCTTTCCAGTTCTTCGTCATTACAGTGTGAAAGCGTGCCGTAGGAAGTAAAATATAGATCATATGGTTCTTCCCCTTCTTCCAGGGGTAAACCTTCAGAAAAATTACCCTTGCAGAAATCAACATTTTCATAGTGCCCAAATAACTCCCTGGCTTCTTTAAGCAGGGCTATATTTAAGTCAATCCCCTTGTACTGTTGTACCATATCTTCCTGAATTAACCTTGTATCAAACTCGGCCAGTTTTGTATCTCCTGCCATTTTGCAGAGCAGTTCATATCCATCTCCAGTTCCACAGCCAAGATCAAAAAAACGCAATCCTTCATTTTCTTCTCCGTTAAGCTTCTGCTCCATCATTTCTTCCAGGTAAGGTCTCAGGTAATACGCTGTAATGAAATCTTCAAATTGTATGCGCACGTGATCATACTTACAGCGTAACCCTTTTACTTTTTCACTGTAGCGACCATGTTGTATGGCTTCCAGGTATGCCTGGTCAGCTTCCATTTTATACATTCCCTCCGGATACAATTAGTTTTTCTGCTTCTTTTATCGCCGCAAAAGCATCTTTGCCATAACTATCTGCACCGATTTCCCTTGCAAAATCATCGGATACGGGTGCACCGCCAATTAATACCTTGATGCGGTCATGAAGCCCTTTCTCCTCAAGCAGCTTAACCACTTCACTCATGTTGGACATTGTAGTGTTAAGTAAAGCCGAAAGACCGATTACGGCAGCGCCTTCCTGCTCAGCTACCTCAACCACTCGGGCAGCCGGCACATCAATTCCCAGGTCAATCACGTTAAAGCCTGCCCCCTTGAGCATTATGGTTACAAGGTTCTTGCCAATATCATGCAGATCTTTTTCAACCGTTGCCATTACTATTTTACCCCGGCCGGCCTTTTCACCTCCGCTGACCAGGTACGGTTCCAGAACAGCCATTCCGGCTTCCACTGCTTCGGCTGCAGTGAGCATATCAGGAATAAAGTATTCACCGCTTTCGTACTTGTCACCGACCATCTGCATCCCACGGCTGAGCCCATCTATGAGAACCTGTTCCGTATTAATGCCATCTTCAAGGGCCCTGGCAACCAGCTCAGCAACCCCTGGTTGACCAAAATCTCCTTCCTCAATGCCTTCATCATCACTGTTACGACGACCCTGTAAAACATTCTCTACAATTAATTCAAGCAGATCACTGCTCATTTATTTAACCTCCCCATAAGGATTAAGCCGCGGAAGAAGCCCGGATATTTCATTAAAGATTAATTTACAGGTATCTTCCGGCAGGTATTTAGGTTTAGCCGCTTCCAATTCAGCAAATTTTTCATGCACCTTAAGCAAAGTCTGGTCCTGATCTTCCAATTTCCCTTCAAAAGGAAATCCGGCGAAAATTTCCCCACGCCTGAGCATCCCCCTGGCATAACGGGCATACATCCTGTATGGGCTGTGCATAACGTCAGCTATCATTTTCTTAGTTTTAGCTGCTGAATTGCTATTAACTTCCTGTTCTCTTTGCAAAAATTTTACCATGCCAATCTGATGATTATCCAGCACTGCCTGTTCCGGACTATAAGTCTGAGTCTTGTCAAGAAGCCCAAAAGAATAATGCACCAGGTCAGGAGCAGCAAGCGGAACCATGCTATGGGTGTACATTTTTTCCATTGTTGCCTGAATACCAGGAACCTTGGCATCGCCAACCCCTGCCGTGGAATAACAGGGCACCCCGTAATACCTGGCCATCTGTGCACAGGCCATAGTGTATTGACAGAATTCAGGGACCCCGTACATGTCATGCAAGTCATCCATCCTGGCTCTGACTGGGACAGCCCCGTAAATCACCGGTGCGCCGCGACTGGCAAGCTGATTAATGGTTATACCGGCCAGGGCTTCGGCATTAACCTGGGCAACCATACCCAGCATATCGATAGGCGCTGTTGATCCTCCCTGAGGAGAAGTAGAAATAACAACAGGCAATCCGAGCCTGGCAATGGCAATTAACTTTTCTGCGGTATCATCAACAACCTGCAGCGGGCTTTTTATAACGCTGGTTATGAATGCAACCAGGGGATTTTCCCTCAATTGCTCTCTTCCTCCGGCAATTATTTCAGCTATTCTAACAATTTTTTCCAGCTGCTCATAATCAGCAACCCCACCGATAACAGGTTTAGTCAGATGGTTAAGTGAAGCAAAAAATACGTTGACGTCTTTATTGCCTGTTGTAATATCAGAATCCTGAATATTAACATTGCGGATAAAAAAATCGAGATTTTCCAGCTGTTCTGCCAGATGAGCTGATCGGCAGAGCAGGTTAAGGCTGCCCCGGCTTTTTTTCATAACCGCAAATGTTCTCCTGGCCCCATCTTTATCAGAAGTAAATTCCTCCGGCTCGATTTCCAGCCAGTAATTAGTTTCAGAACCAGTGCCGAAGTAGACCCTGTTTCCTTCTGCGTCTAAAACTACCCTATTTTCGGGATTGCGGGCACCCAGGGTAACCCTGGCCGGAGCAGACTCAAGAGCACTCTTTACAACTCCGGGTGGAATACTAATCCACCAGGCATCATGTTCACCTTCTTTGGTTTTTTTTATTTTTGCGCCTTCCTTTTCAAAAAGGGTGGTACTTTCTTCGTGATAGCATAATATCCCGGGGGTTTGTAAGAGCTCAAGAGAGGTTTGATCAATAAGTTCAACCTGCTCCCTGCTGAGCTTTTTATATGGCTTGTTAATCAGTATACCGGTTCTACTCATCTTTTAGCCTGTTTCAATTCAGGCTCCACACCTCCTTATCTTTTATATCTAAAAAACCCGCAGTTAATCTTGCAGGTCGGGCCTGACTGTGATTAGCATACGGGTATTTAAACCAATCATTATAATGGATCCGGCCCGCTTGCCGGAGGAACCCTCCCATCGGTGCTGGATATACTATTTCTAAATAATAATTATTTCACATCTCTCTGTATGATGCAAAGAAGGTTGCCCCATCGATTCAGGAGGATATCAACTTCTACCAGAGCTATATATTGACAATCACGTTTACAGCCGAATGCGGTGCTCAAGCAATGCCTCAACTGGTTAGAAACATATTATCTTTTTTAGGAAAAGTGAAAATGCGATTTTCAACTTTATAATGCTATAATAGTAGGAATACAATATGGGGAATGGTGAAATGAAACACTTAGCTTCGTTCCTGGCAAACAAACTTACTGACAGCAGGGATCTACATCATCCCGGTGAGAGACACCGCGTGGGATTAATAGAAAGCTGGGTTAGCATAGCAGGTAACATCTTCTTAACCCTGCTCAAGGGTCTGTTCGGTCTGCTCACAAACAGCGTATCCCTGACGGCCGATGCGGTACACAGCGCTTCCGACATATTATCTTCACTGGTGGTACTTATCGGGTTTTCCCTGGCTAAACGTAAGCCCGATCATGAACACCCTCACGGCCACGGGCGCATAGAATACCTGGCTGGACTGCTGATAGCCTTAATGTTACTGGCAGCCGGTATTGCCTTCGCTTACAATGCTTACCACCGGGTTACAAATAATATTTATGCCAGCCCGGGACTTTTCACAATTGCAGTGGTTCTTTTTGCTATAGCTTTAAAAGAATTTATGTTCCATTTTTCAGCAGTGCTGGGACGAAAGATCGACTCTGAAGCTCTTGCTGCCGATGCATGGCACCACCGCAGCGACTCACTTTCATCAATACTTGTATTAATTGCTTTAACCGGAAGCTACCTGGGGATTCCTGCCCTTGATGCATACTTTGGCTTTGCAATTGCCGCCTTTATTGCCTATGCCGGTTATAAAATCGCCAGGCAGTCATGCAGCCGTCTGCTGGGGAAAGCTCCTGATCAAACACTTAAACAAAAAATATGTAACAGCGCCCGGGAAGTCGGGGGTGTCATTGACATTCACGATCTTGAAATCCATGATTACGGTTCGTGGAAGGTTGTAACAATGCACATTGAAGTAGACGGCAGCATCTCCCTTGATCAGGCACATAAAATTGCCCACCAGGTTGAAGACCATATCAGCTCCTGCTTTTTCTGCGATACACTGGTTCATCTTGATCCCCGTTAATCAACCAAATCCGCACACGGCGGTGATATTAAATGCCTCAGCCGCCACCACCAAAACCGGTATATTGTAAAACGCCGTCTTCAACAACCACCGGAACTTTATCAGCTTTATATTCTTCACGAGCTTTTTTCAAGGCATCGATATCTCTGCTGACATTATAAAGCTTAAAGTCAGTTCCTTTTCTTTTCAATACATCTACCTGCTTGTCACAATAAGGACAGCCATCTTTAATATAGACTTCCAGCATTAAAAATCCCCACTTTCTGATAATTATTATTAACCAAACCGGAAAATATCATATAGCGTTTTAAACTCCGACCTGGAGGATACTTTTATTATAAAAAGAATCCTCAGCCATGGCAAGAAAACTATATCGGCTTATAGCGCTCTCACGAAATGACACCATCAACGGACAAAAATTCACATTGTTCCGGTCCTATTGACTTTAAACCCGGCCTTGTTTATAATTCAGCCAGAATAAGCCGGAGTTTAAACGGGAAAAACGCTCACGGGAAAGTCGTATTCCCGTGGGCTTTGTTTGTAAAGGGGTGTAATAATGCGCATTGCACTGGCCCAGCTTAACCCAACCATCGGTGCCTTAAATAAAAACTGTGCCCGGATCAAAGATGTCTACATGAAAGCTAAGAAAGAAAAAGCAAACCTTGTTATCTTCACCGAAATGGCTGTTAGTGGCTATCCCCCCAAAGATTTACTGCTTTACCGCGACTTCATCGAAAGAGAAAACAGAATAGTTTCAAATGAAATCGCTCCGCTAACCGCCCAGGGAAATCCCGGGATCATAATCGGCAGTTTCCAGAATGAAAATAGTAAGCTGTATAACAGCGCTTTTGTCCTTGAAAATGGCCTGGTCAAATCAGTTCACCATAAAACCCTTCTGCCCAACTACGACGTGTTTGATGAAAAACGCTATTTCACAAGCTGCACCAATCGTCAGGTTGAAATGCTGAACGGCATCCCGGCAGCAATTACTATATGCGAAGATATCTGGAATGATCGGGATTTTTTCGCCAATCCGATTCATAACCTGGATCCAGTCGAACTTCTTTTCAAGCAGGATGCCCGCATGCTAATCAACCTTTCCGCGTCTCCATATAATCTAGGCAAACACAGGCTTAGAGAAAACCTTCTATCCTTTTTATCTGCCAAGTATAAAAGTGGCATTATATATCTTAACCAGGTTGGAGGCAACGACGAACTCGTTTTTGACGGCTGCAGCCTGGTATACAACAGTAACGGAGAGCTGCTTTATCGTGCTGCCGCTTTTGAAGAAGAACTTTTTTTCGTTGACAGTGATGATCTAAACAGTCCGGCGGGAAAAACCGTGCCACCAGCAAATGATAACATTAATACCATTTACCAGGCTCTGCTGACGGGATTGAAAGATTATGTTCATAAAACCGGTTTTAGCAAGGTTGTTTTGGGTTTGAGCGGCGGCATTGACTCAGCTGTTGTTGCTGCCCTGGCAGTGTATGCTCTCGGCCCCGATAATGTTTTAGGTATAATGCTTCCTTCTCCTTACTCTTCCGAACACAGCGTTGAAGATGCGGTCAGACTTGCCGAAAACCTGGGGATGCCTTACCGCATTGTTCCTATCGACAACCCCTTCAGCACTTATATTGACCAGCTAAACCAAGGCATGGGGCCTCTGGGCGACCTGGCGGAAGAAAACCTGCAGGCACGTATAAGGGGTAACTTGATCATGCACTATTCAAACCGGGAAGGACTGCTGGCCCTGACAACCGGCAACAAGTCGGAACTCGCAGTCGGTTACTGCACGATGTATGGAGACATGGCCGGTGGACTGGCTGTAATTGCCGATCTGCCCAAAATGATGGTTTACGAGCTGGCTAATCACATTAACAACATTTGCCGGAGCGAACAAATACCGATTAGAACAATCAATAAACCGCCTTCTGCAGAGCTGCGTCCTGACCAAAAAGATGAAGATTCCCTGCCTCCTTATCATATACTGGATCCAATTCTGCACTGTTATATTGAAGAGAACCTGTCAGCGCAAGCAATTATAGAAAAGGGCTATGAACCGGAAACAGTGGCAAGGGTAATTTATATGGTTGACCGGGCCGAATTTAAAAGGCGCCAGGCCGCTCCCGGACTACGCGTTACAACACGTTCTTTTGGTATGGGCAGGCGAATGCCCATTGCCCGCAGTTATGAATATTAAAAAGCGGTGGATTACATGACCCAGCCAAATAATAACAAAACAAAACCCATTAAGGATGTACTGGTAATCGGAGCCGGACACGCCGGCTGCGAAGCAGCTTTGGCAGCAGCTCGTCTCGGCTGCAAAACCCTGCTGTTAACCATTAACCTTGACACAATAGCTCACATGGCCTGCAACCCTTCACTTGGCGGTCCGGGTAAAGGGCACCTGGTCAAAGAGATCGATGCCCTGGGTGGCGAAATGAGCCGGGCTGCCGATAAAAACCTTCTCCAGGTAAGAATGCTTAACACAGGCAAAGGGCCGGCCGTACAGGCAATAAGAGCCCAGATTGACCGCTGGGGTTACCAACGCACCATGCGTCTGACATTAGAAAAAGAACCAAACCTGGTAATCCGGGAAGATATGGCAGAAAAAATCATGGTTAAAAACGGATCTGTGACAGCAGTGCGCGGACGAAGCGGCGCAATTTACCACTGCAGGGCAGTAATTATTTGCAGCGGAGTTTACCTTCGCTCGGAAATCTTCCTGGGTAATCTCCACTACACTGCTGCGCCAGGCAACCTAACCCCCTCCTTTAACCTGGTTAAAAGCCTTCAGGAACTGGGCATTGAAATTGACCGTTTCAAAACAGGTACTCCGCCGAGAGTATACCGGCGCAGTATTGACTTCAGTAAACTTAATCATGTTGAAGGAGAAAAAAACATTTCCGGTTTTTCAATATCCAGGGCTGAGCTGCCCGAAGAACAGATTCCCTGCTGGATGACCTATACCAATGCCGAAACACACAAAGTTATTCGCGACAACTTTTCCGTTGCCCCTATCTACAGCGGCCTGATCAAGGGTCGTGGCCCCCGCTACTGCCCATCAATCGAAGATAAGATTGTCCGTTTTGCCGACCGCAACCGCCACCCAATCTTTATTGAACCTGAAGGTGCGGATACAGATGAACTCTATTTGCAGGGTATTTCGACCGGCCTCCCCCCGGATGTGCAGCAACAGTTTTTACGTACTATTGAAGGGCTTGATGAGGTAGAAATCATGCGCCCCGCGTATGCCATAGAATACGATTACTCACCCCCGACCGGACTTAAACCAACATTGGAAACTAAAGCTGTAAAGAGATTATACTTTGCCGGTCAAATTAACGGAACGACAGGTTACGAAGAAGCAGCCGCCCAGGGTCTGCTAGCCGGAATCAACGCGGCACAGAACCTGCAGGATTTAGAACCGCTGATCCTGAAAAGAAGTGAAGCCTATATAGGGGTTGTAATAGATGACCTTGTTACAAGAGGTGTTGAAGAACCTTACCGCATTTTTACTTCCCGGGGGGAACACCGTCTGCTGCTCAGGCAGGATAACGCTGACCTGCGTTTAAGTGAAATCGGTTTTAATATCGGCCTGCTCGATAAAGAGCGTTACAGGCTGCACCTGGCTAAAAAGGAATTCATCGATAACGAAATAAGAAGCCTTGGAAAAATCAAACACAACCCGGGCAGTAAAGTAGAATCATTTCTTGAACAGCATAACTCTGCTGCCCTGCGGCACCCGGTGAGCGCCCTCGAACTGATCAGGCGGCCTGAAATAAATTACCTCGACTACATGGCCTGGGAAGGTATTGAACTACCCGTTGACCTGCCTGCCGGCACCATAGAAGAAATTGAAAACCAGATTAAGTATGCCGGCTATATCGCCAAACAAGAGCAGATGATCCTGAAAACAGCCCGGATGCATGAGAAAAAAATCCCTGAAGGCTTCGACTATGAGCAGGCTGTAAACCTGTCCCGCGAAGCGAGACAGAAGTTGGCAAAAATAAGACCGGCAACAGTGGGACAGGCAACCCGTATGGAAGGTGTCAGCCCGGCCGATATATCAGTTCTGCTTCTATACCTGGACCGCCCGGAAATTATGCAAAGGGAAAAAGTTGAAGACTTTGCCCCGGAAGAAAGGAATAAAAATGAATCCTGACCGGGATAAAATTCAGCCGGGCTGGTATTATCGTCTCAGCCAATTTTTTAAAGAAAGATTCGGAAAACCGGTTTATAAAATTCCTCTTGATGCAGGCTTTAGCTGCCCCAACAGGGACGGCACTGTGGGAACCGGCGGCTGCAGCTATTGCTACAACCCATCGTTTTCACCTTTTAGCGGCAAAAAAACACTTTCGGTGAGAGAGCAGATACTGAAAGGCAAGAAAAAGAGCAGGAATGCCCTCTACCTGGCTTACTTCCAGGCTTACACCAATACCTATGCCCCGGTGGGAGAGTTAAAGGTGCTTTACGATCAAGCGCTGTCAGATGATGAGGTTGCCGGTTTAAGTATTGCAACCCGTCCTGACTGTATTTCAGCGGAAATTATCGATCTGCTGGAAGTGTACGCTGCCCGCTGCCATACATGGATCGAATACGGATTGCAGTCTGCTCATGATCAAACCTTAAAACGTATCAACCGGGGACACGGCTCGGCTGCATTCACCAAAGCAATGGAGCTGACAACCTCCAGGGGAATTTTTATTTGTGCGCATATAATCTTAGGCCTTCCCGGCGAAACAAAAGAGATGATACTCGCCACCATCGATTTCCTGAATAAATGCAAAATAGACGGAATAAAATTTCACCATCTCCAGATAATCAGGGGAACCCCCCTTGCTTCCGACTACGAGGAGGGTTCAATCGAAGTATTCGATCAACCCGAACATTACATTGATCTGCTCTGTGATTGTCTGGAAAGGTTATCGCCTGCCTGTGTTATTCATCGCCTGGCCAGCCAGGCCAGCAGTAAAGTTTTGCTGACAGCTCCTCGCTGGCCTGTTAGTTCGGGACAGCTGGCATCCATGGTTGAAAGTGAACTTAAAAAGCGGGGAACTTACCAGGGAGCGCTATTCAAAAACAGTTGAGCATGGTAATATCCTCCTGCTATTACTTCATCACCCTTCCTTTACTTAATATGGGTACCTCTGTGCCACAATTTGCAGGGCTTCTTTAATAGCGCAAAGGGCCTGATCCATATCATCTTCAGTATGCCGGTATGAAATATACCAGTGGTGATAAGGTTGGATAAAGAGACCGCGCCTGATTGTTTCGGTGTAAAAATCTATACGCCGCTTACTGTACAGATTATCTACTTTGTCAAAAGTTAAAAATGGCATGGGCGGAATACCAGATACAGTTGCCGGCACTTTTGATGCAGAAACTGCCTTGCCGAGTTCACTCAGAAATCTCTCACCACGCTGCCAGACAGTTTCAATTACATTTTCCCGTTCAAGGATATCAAGACATTTCATAGCTGCAACCATGGCCAGGCTGTTGGGGAAAAAAGTTGAGCTGACAAACACTTCTTTTTCCGCTACTTTCATTATTTCCGCTTTACCCAGACAGGCACTAATAGCGTAGCCATTAGCCAGGGCTTTACCAACAGTTGTCATGTCGGGGACTACACCATAACGCTCCTGAGCTCCCCCCATTGCAACCCTGAAACCGGTGCGGATCTCATCAAAAATTAAAATGATTTTATACTTATCAGCCAGAGCACGCACTCCTTCCAGGTAACCCCTGGGAGGAGCAACAACAGGCTCGGCAAGCGGATGACCAACCGGCGTGAGAATAATACAGGCAACATCATCTTTATTTGAAAGGATTAATGCTTCCAGGGCATCCAGATCGCCATAAGGAAAATCCAGGGTCAGGTCACGAATCTTTTTCGAAACACCACCAGGTACCTCAACACACCAATCCATCCATCCGTGGTAACCGCAGCGCAAAATCAGATCTTTGCCACTATAACCCCTTGCAATACGCACCGCAACACCCGTTGCATCGGAGCCTGTTTTCAGCAGTAGTCCCATTTCTGCCGATGGGATTAGATTAATCAAACGTTTCATTAAATCATTTTGAATCGGTTGAACCAGGGAAAAGCAAAAACCCTTTTCCATCTGCTCCACTACTGCCCTGTTAATTTCCGGTTCGCTGTAGCCTAAGATAATCGGTCCATAGGCACACAACATATCTATATATTCGTTGCCGTCTACATCAAAAATATGGCCTTCACGTCCATGACTGAGGTAAATCGGGTATTCACCCTCAACAAAATTATAAGGTCTCCTGATTCCCATAACCCCGCCCGGAGACAATTTTTTTGCTTCCTCAAACAAGGCCAGCGACTTTTCCAGCTTTAATCTTGGTTTTGATTCCATGTTTGTCACCCTTCCATGCTACAGTTTTTTATTTTTTCATGTTACTATTTTTTTTTATGACGGGCAAATGATAGTTTAATCAGTCAAATTAAAAACGCTCCAGTTACAGGAATTACCTTTAGCCTGTCCTGTTACCAAAACTGATACTTAAACAATATACCCGGTGTCGTTTGTTTCCCTGTAAAAAGGTAAGACCTCCCTCATTTAAGGAAGGTCTTTTAAAAAATACCTGCTTTAGTTATAAATTACTTCAGCCCAAGAATCTGCCGTGCTTCATCCGGAGAAGCCACTTCCCGACCATGTATTTTGGAAATACGCGCTATGCGCTCAACTAATTGAGCGTTGCTTTCGGCCAGAACTCCTTTTTCATAATATATATTATCCTCAAAACCGACCCTTACATTACCCCCCATGATAATCGCTGCCGTGCCAAGGGGCAATTCTGTTCTTCCCATACCTGCCACTGTCCAGGTACTGCCTGCCGGTATACTCTCCACCATATGCAGCAGGTTTTTAACCGTTCCCGGTATTCCACCTGGGACACCCATCACAAAGTCAAAATGAATCGGAGACGATATTAATTCTTTTTTTAATAAATACAGAGCATTGTTAATCATCCCTACATCAAATGCCTCTATCTCGGGCTTTACACCCTGCTCCTTCATCACCCTGGCAAATTCTTCAAGGTAAGCCGGGGGGTTCAAAAAAACGTCATCACCAAAGTTTACCGAGCCGGTTGAGAGAGTGGCCATCTCAGGCTTAAGATAAACTGGCTGCAGTCTCTCCTCGGCGGGCATGCCCACGGCACCACCAGTTGATGTTTGAACAATGATATTGCATTTTTCCTTGATCAGCTCCATTGTTTCTTTGAAAACATCAGCAGACTGCGTCGGTGCTCCATCCTGATTACGTACATGAACATGAACCATCGAAGCCCCTGCATTAAAACAGTCATAAGAAGCCTCGGCAATCTCAGCCGGTGTTACTGGCAGGTTGGGATTGTGCTCCCTTGTAACTTCGGCGCCGGTCAGGGCGGCGGTAATAATCAGTTTATCCATTTTTACAACCTCCTGTATCGCGGCTTTCCGGTTTTAGGTACTTGCTGATCTGAGGCCCTCTTTGCAGTTCAAGCGGAACAACACAGGTGCCGCTGGCCCGGGCCAGGAGAACCGGTTCTTCCAGCATATCACACGCAGAAGGTTTATCAACTATTCCTGCATTGGTAATTACTTTATAAGCTTCAAACTGCATGTGTCTCGAAGAGTTGCCAACCTTGTCAATCCAGCCCCAGACTTCGAGGAAATCACCGGCGCAAAGCTGCATTTTAAATTCAACCATATCGTAGGCCACGAACAACCCTTCATCACCATCATGACGAATTAATAGTTCGGTTGCCACATCGCCAAATAATTTTACTACCTGAGCGCCGTCTACCAAACCGCCGCCGTAATGAACATCCTGGCTGCTGATACGCATCCGCAGCATAACTTTTTCATTAATCATCTTTACTGCTTCCTCCTTCGGAGTAAAACCATAATACTTCAGGCAGGACGCTTTTACAGATAATTAACCGTGCCCTGGGACAGCTACCGGGATATGGCTGATCGGTCGATTAATCATGATATCGCGCTGTAGTAATTGAACCCCATGCATCTTTGGCCGGTTATCCTACCTACTTACTCTTTATTTTTTTATAATATTTTCAACGTGACGATTTTCATAAATCACTGCTTTTCTCTTGACAAACTCATCGAGGTATATCTGGGGGTCGACGCATGCCTCTGGAGGCAAGACCCCACGCTCAGTTATATCTCCCCTGACAATCATCTGCGCTCCGATAGAAGGCGGTATCCCGGTTCCGGGGGCCGTATTGCCTGCTATATCATAAGTAGTGGTAATAGCATTACCATCTTTAACCCCTTTAATGATAACCTTGACACCTGATGTATACTGGCCCAAATCGCCCTGAGGCGGCCTTTCACGCCATAGTTCCAGTGCCATGTCATGAGGAGAAACCATCTGTCCATTGACCTCTATAGGTTCAGTTCCAGTAAAACCCCAGTTATTCTGAACCCTTATATCGTCATTAACCCACTTGGGCAACATACCGCCCTTGTTCGTTACCCGCTTAACCCCTTTATCGAGAAAATATTTGGGGAAGGTAAGTGGCTCCGGGTGGCCGACAAAATGCACTTCACAGGCACCAAACGGTTCAATAAAATCTACCACTTCAACTTCGGAGCCAGCCGGAACGTCCTGCAGCCTGCCGTCAATGAATTGCGGAACCATACCGGTATTCATATGTAATACGTGTTCCCATACTGCTTTACCAGTGCAGTCATATGCACCGAGGACCCAGTAAAAATCAACAATATCAACCTGGTCCATTTCGTCACATGCTTTCCTGGCCAAAATGTTACCTGTGCCAGGATCTGCACCCATTGAATATAAAACAGTTATCCCTGCTTCTTTTGCCTGGCGATCCAGTTCGGGGTCTAACATCAACTTGACTGAATCATAATCGTCGTCGATATCTACGTAATGAACCCCGGCCTGGATAGCCGCTTTAACAACCTTATACCCGGTTGAAAAGAAAGGTCCGACACAGTTGACAACAGCATCAAAATCCTTTAGATACTTTACCAGTTGTTCAGTATCGTTTACATCGACATTCTTTACCGATACCTTTTCACTGGCTGCCAGCTTGGGATGCAAATTCTCTTTTTTTGCTCTTCTGCTCAACAAAACAACCTGTTCGACACCCTCGCTCTTCATCAGGTCGTAAGATGCCGCAGAACCCATCTCACCACTTCCGCCAACTACTGCTACACGCATTAAAAAATCACTCCTTTTGAGTTATTTTGTTTTAGCATTTTAAACTGCAAGTATAAGCCGAGAGATGAATCTTTAATTTATGCCATTGCACCTCCCCCGGAAACCGGATGGCGGATATTTCCAATAACATGATAAAAGGAGTCAGGCAAAATATTCGCTTAGTTCAGAAAGTAACGTTTCCCCTTCCTAAACCCTATGTATATAAATCCTCAAATATTTTCCGCAGAACCGGACTTTCCCTCATAATATTCAGTGATATAGCAGCATGATCTTTCGTATAACCGTTACCAACAATCATTGTAACATCTTTACCCACACCTTCAGCACCCAGTGCTGCCGCGGTAAAAGAGGTAGCCATGCTGAAATAATAAACAATGCCACCATCGCGTGTAGCCAGAATCGAGGAGAGTTCGGTGTTGGGAATATTAACACAGTTGATTGTTACATCAGCCATGGCACCGTCAGTGACTTCCTGAACTTTATTCATAATATCAATAGCATCCGAAGCATCGGCCATTAGTACCGCATCACAGTAACCGGTAGATTCCGCTCTTTTCATGCTGGCCTCCCGCGGAGCGATGCCAATTACCTGGCCGGTAACACCCGCTCTCTTCTTGGCTTCATAAAGGCAGAGCAGGCCCGATTTACCGCCGGCCCCTATAATGGCTACCTTGTCGCCGGGCTTAACCAGCTTTGCAGTTTGAGCTGCAGCCCCGGCAACATCCAAAACTGCCAGGGAAAGAGTCTGGGGCAAATCATCGGGCAACACTGCAAATATGCCACTTTCAAACAGAATTGCCTTACCTTCAATTTCTACCTGGTCAATATCTTTATGGATTCTCTTGATCTTATCAATTCTGAGTGGTGTAAGTGAGAGAGAAACCAGGGTGGCCAGACGCTGCCCTTCTTTAAGGGGAGTTTTCCCATTCCAGTTAGGGCCTATCTTCTCAGCCCTGCCGATCAGCATCCCCCCTGAACCGGTCACAGGATTGTGGTGTTTGCCTCTTTTAGCAACTATACCGGTCATAATTTCAGCTATTTTTGCTTCATCACCACCGGCCTCTTCTTCAATCTGGGTAAAACTGGCCGAATCAATGTTTAAAACTTCTACATCGATCAGTACTTCATTGTCGTATATTTCCATATCATTATCGATTTTTACAGCCGGCTGGGGAAGCAGGCCTTTCGGCTCGATGACCCGATGTGTGCCAAACGGATTACCTTTACGCATAATACTTACCTCCTATAATATATAGAATTAAATGCTGTTTTTGTCTTTACTTATTTCGGCAGCAGACCGGCAAATCCTCTGATTTTAGGGCATCTTTTGGCTGCCAGGTAGGATAATCTTTTTTTGCGGCGAATATACCTTATGTATAACAAACTGATGTTTAAGGCGGAAAAATTGATGAGCAAACTGAAAGATATTTTGCAACAGTGGAATGATAATCCGGCTTTTATGAACAGTGTTACCCGCTGGGAAGTGGTCCCTGCCTCTGAAGGACGTTACCGGACTTTTCCGGAATTTCTTGAGCCACAACTGGTTAACTCTCTAAAAAAGCGCGGTATAACCAAACTATACAGTCATCAGTATGAAGCAGTAGATGCTGTAAACCATGGTGACCATGTGGTTGTAGTAACTCCAACTGCTTCCGGTAAAACGCTTTGTTATAACCTGCCTGTTGTCAGTTCGATGATAAAGGATTCCAGCAGCAGGGCCCTTTACCTGTTTCCTACAAAAGCCCTTTCTCAGGATCAGGTTGCCGAGCTGCGTAACCTGACAGCCGACATTGATTTAAAGCTTAACTGTTACACTTATGACGGCGACACAGAACCGGGATTACGTCAGGGTATCCGCCGTAGCGGCCATATAGTGGTAACCAATCCTGATATGCTTCACTCGGCCATTCTCCCCCATCATACCAAGTGGGTGCAGCTATTTCAAAACTTAAAATATATTGTAATTGATGAAATGCACCAGTATCGCGGCGTTTTTGGCAGTCACGTAGCCAATGTGATCCGCAGGTTAAAAAGAATCTGTGCTTTTTACGGATCAAACCCCCGTTTCATCCTCTGCTCGGCCACCATCGCGAATCCCGGCGAACTGGCCGGCTTATTAATAGAAGAGCCGCTCACGGTAATTACCGATAACGGCGCACCACGCTCTGAAAAGCATTTTGTTTTTTACAACCCACCCCTGGTTAATCCAGAACTCGGTATTCGGCGCAGTTCACTGCTTGAGACACGCAAGGTTGCCGCTGAATTAATAAGAAACGATATACAGACAATAGTTTTCACCCGCAGCCGTCTTGGCGTTGAAGTACTGCTGACCTACCTGCGCCAGGCTTTCAGGGAACGCCCTGGCCGAGACAGCGGAATCTGTGGCTACCGGGGGGGCTACCTGCCCCGGGAACGAAGAGCAATTGAAGAAGGTTTACGCAGTGGTGCTGTTAAAGCTGTGGTCAGCACCAACGCTCTTGAACTGGGTATAGATATTGGAGCACTGGATGCCTGTATAATCACCGGTTACCCGGGCAGTATAGCCAGCACCTGGCAGCAGGCCGGCCGATCAGGGCGGCGCAGCGGCGAATCGCTGGTTCTGTTGATTGCCAACAGTGAACCACTTAACCAGTATATAGTTTCAAACCCGGACTACTTCTTTGGACGTACCCCTGAACGAGCCCTTGCTGATCCGGATAACCCAACCATTTTAACCAACCATGTTCGTTGTGCGGCATTTGAGCTGCCCTTTGACAAAAATGACCGTTTCGGCACTGCCGAAATCCTTGATGTCCTGCATTTTTTAGAAGATGAAGATGTTCTTTACCAGAATGATGGTCGTTTCCACTGGATGGAGGATGCATATCCGGCGGAAGAAATCAGCCTGCGCAGCGCTACCATGGAAAATGTAGTCATTACTGATATTACCGGTTCTAAGCCGGTTACTATCGGGGAGGTCGATCGCTTCAGCGCACCTATGCTGGTTCACGAAGAAGCTATTTATATCCATGGCGGTCGCCAGTTCCAGGTTGAAAAACTCGATTTTGCAGAAAAAAAAGCTTTTGTACGGCAGGTTGAGGTTAATTACTACACTGATGCCAACCTGAGCGTTGACCTCAAAGTCCTCGACATTTTTAACAGCGATGGAGAGAAACAGGTAGATCGGGCCTGGGGTGATGTACGCATCAACGCCCTGGTTTCCATGTTTAAGAAAATACGCTTTAACACCCATGAAAACCTGGGTGCCGGCCCGGTAGACCTGCCGGAAACTGAGATGCATACCACTGCTTTCTGGGTTACCTTTAAGCCGGAGGTGACGCAGCTATTGTCTCAAGCTGAAATTCAATCCGGTCTGCTCGGGCTTGCTCACCTTATTCCCGAGGTAGCCTCCCTCTTTTTAATGAGCGACCCCCGCGATCTGCGAGCTGTCAGCCAGGTTAAAGCACCTTTTACCGAACTGCCAACTATCTACATTTATGATAATTTCCCCGGCGGGGTTGGATACAGCAAAAAAATCTTTGAAGAATACCGTGAAGTCTTTAAAGCAGCCCGTTCAGTTATAAACAGCTGCCAGTGCATTGACGGTTGCCCATCTTGTATCGGACCGTCCTACCAGGCCGGTGAACCGGTCAAACAGCCTGCCCTGAAACTGATCGAGGTGATTCTCAGTTGAAACGTGATTTAAAGACAAGACTCGGTGAGCTGCGCCGTACGGGTGAAGTAAAAACCGGCAGGGAACTGGCCAACTCCTTTCTTAACCAAACCAAAGACAGACTATTTCCAAATGAAAGCCGTGAAGAAGAAACGCCTTTCGGGTGCTGCTACATTCGTGAGCTGATCTTTCCTTTAGATCACCGGCACGGTGGAAAAGAACTGGGCTCCCTGCTCAACTGTAGTGGCTCAAGGCTGACCTTGCCGGCACGGGATGAAAGACTAACTGCCTTTACCCCGGCACAATCCCTCTTTTTTGATGTTGAAACAACAGGACTATCCGGTGGTACAGGCACCCTGGCATTTTTAATCGGTCTTGGCTGGCTGGAAAACAATCACTTCCTCCTGCGCCAGTATTTTCTGCGTCGGCCGGCAGAAGAACGTTCTGTGCTCAGCCATTTCTCCTCTGCCGCTGAAAACTTTTCAGCCTTAATTACTTTTAACGGTAAACTATTCGATCTGCCCCTGATCCAAACCCGCCAGATGCTGGCAGGAATCAGGCAAACTACACCCCCCCTGCACCTTGACCTGCTGCAATGCTCCAGGGTTCTCTGGAAAAACCGTTTGGCTTCACGGTCCCTGCGCTCCATTGAAGAAAACTTGCTCGGCATCCGTCGTTACGACGATATCCCCGGTGCGGAAATACCGGCTGTTTATTTTAACTACCTGAGACGCGGTGAGACAGGTCGCCTGAAACAGGTTTTCCAGCACAACGTGCTCGACATTCTCTCCATGGTTACCCTGCTCGACAAAATATCATGCCTCGGGGCCGGAGAGAATATTGAACACCCTGCCGAAGCACTGGCCCTGGGGCAGCTCTGCCTGGAAGCAGGCCGCATCGGATCCGGAGTGGACTTTCTCAATATGGCAGCATCCGGTAAGGGACCTTTAGCTTCTGAAGCTGCCCTGGAACTGGCTCTCTTTTATAAAAGAAAGCAATGCTGGCCTGAAGCTGTAGCCATTTGGGAAAACCTGACTCTTAATCATAACTCCGCTCTCCCAGCCCGGGTTGAGCTGGCAAAGTATTACGAACACCAGGCAAAGAACTTTGAAAAAGCTCTCGAGATAACAGATAAAGCTCTCCTCGATTTTAGACGGTATTATAACTTTCCGGTTTCAGGTGCTATAAACACCGACGCACTCGAACACAGGCGAAAACGCCTTATAAGGCGCATTGCCTCTAAAAAACAATCACCACTATCAAATTCATAGCTGCAAACTTGATTATAAGAAGTCAATCAGCTGGTCAAAACACCACTTCATGGTTAAGTAGTGCCTGCCCGGCTCTACCTGTGTTATTATGGATAGGGACAGGATAAATGCTGGAAAGGAGATAGCATAATGAGCCAAATTATAATCCGCGATGCCAATGTAAATGATTTTTCCGCAATTGTCGAAATTAATGCGGCCGAAGTTATTTATACCAGCGCTATGGATCTAGACCGGTTGAGCTTGCTCGATTCATTGGCTGCATATCACCGTGTTGCAGTCATTAACCAGGAAGTAGTCGGCTTCCTGCTGGCAATGAGTGATAATACCCCATATATTAACGATAACTACAATTGGTTTTCACAGCAATACAAGAAATTCCTTTATATTGACAGGATCGTTATAAAGCCTGGTTACCAGGGTCAAAGTATAGGTACAACACTGTATAAAGATGCCATCTCCTTTGCCCAATATTCCGGGATACCCCGGATTACCTGTGAAATATATTCTACTCCGCCAAATGAACGTTCTTTGGCTTTTCATGCCCGGTTAGGCTTCAGAGAAGTCGGTAAACGAAAGCTTGAAATTACCGGTAAAAGTCTTTCGATGCAGGAAAAAGCAGTTAATATTTTAGATGATTTAAGCTAATAGCATGTCGGTAAAATAAGAACAAGTTTAATGAAACAGGAGGATTGCTTATGGATTCATTGGTTCGGATTATGCCTTGTCTTGATATGCAAAATGGCAGAGTGGTAAAAGGAGTTCATTTCGTTAACATCAGGGATGCCGGCGATCCGGTAGCCTGTGCCGCAGAGTACTGTAAAGCAGGCGCTGATGAACTGGCACTGCTTGACATAACTGCAACCGTTGAAGGCAGGGCAACAATGCTCGACGTGGTCAGGCAGGTAGCCGAAATTACTACAGTACCTTTTACCGTTGGTGGGGGAATCAGTGATATAAAAACAGCCGAAGCAGTACTTAAGGCCGGTGCTGATCGGATTTCAGTCAGCAGCGCTGCTTTCCGCAAGCCGGATTTAGCAGCGGAACTGGTTAAAAATCTGGGGCAGGAGCGGGTTACAGTAGCTATTGATGTAGATCATAGCAAAAACATGCCTTCCGGTTATGAAGTTTATATTGATGGAGGCCGTACGCCAACAGGAACCGATGCTGTAGAGTGGGCAAAAAAGATTGACGATACAGGTGTTAACGTTATTTTGCCTACGAGCAAAGCAGGAGACGGCTCCCGTGCCGGCTATGATCTGCCTGTTATAAGGGCAATAAAAAAAGCAGTTTCAGCAGAGGTCGTCGCTTCAGGGGGGGCAGGAAAACTGGAACATTTTTATGAAGCCGCCCAGGCAGGTGCAACTATATTACTTGCAGCATCAATCTTTCACTTCGGAGATATTAAAATAAGCGATTTAAAAAATTACCTGACTGATCGCGGTGTTAAGGTAAAATAAACAGCTCTTTCAGGATAAGAAAAGAGACATACTATTTACTACGGTGCATGTCTCTCTTTTATTTCCCGGAAGCTGTCTCACCTTTAAATCAGGCAGCGCTGTCCAGATCCTTCATTTCTCTGCGGTCAGAAGTGCTGCCCAGTAATATGGCCAGTATAATTGCCGTTAATACCAGCCCCGCAGCCAGGTAAGGTGCCGGTACTATCCGGTCGAGTAAGATGTTGAGCATGAATCCGGCTGAAAAGGCTGTTATAATCATTATTACGGCAGACTTTAACATGTCTTTGGCACCTAGTTCCCTGACAAGCACAGAAAAAGTGGCCACACAGGGGAAATAAGCAGCAAGTACTACTGCCCCGATTACGAATTGCCTGGCATCGAGTCCCAGGGGCACCAGCATAGCTACGGCCACATCTTTTCTCAGAAAGCCTACCAGCAAGGTAGACACAGCCTCACCAGGCAACCCCAGGACACCGGTAATAACCGGGGTGAAAACAACTCCTATATATTCCACTATGCCGCTGGTATACAAAATATTAACCAAAAGAATACCCCCGAGAATATAGGGAGTGGCATGTACCACCAAACCCTTTACTCTCATTCCCAGCTTTTTCATCTGGGCCTTGATGCTGGGAATACGATAGGGAGGTATTTCAATAACCATTGAAGGTGTATAACCAGGCATAAAGCGGTCGATTATCAGGCCAAGGATGATCCAGATAAAAAACAGGGTAGCGAAAACCACTGCCAGGTATGCCCCTCCATAACGACCTACCAGGCCAACAATCATTGCCAGCTGGGCCATACATGGTACAGCGATAGCCATTAGAGTACAAACTATAAATTTCTCCCGGCGGCTTTCCAGGTTTCTGGCAGCCAGGGCTGCAGGAACATTACAACCGAATCCAAGAACCATCGGTATAATGGAATAGCCATGCAGACCTACCCTGTGCAGAGCACGGTCAACCATAACTGCGAGGCGTGGCAGGTAACCGGAGTCTTCTAAAAAACCGAGGACGAGGTAAAAAACAGTTAAAAAAGGCAGCACCACACCAAACTCAACAAATACGCCGGTAGTTAAGACACCAAGTGATTCCTCAAACTCTATCTCCCCTTCAATCAGAGTGCCGATCAATATATTATGTATAAATCCTTCACCACCAAGCACCCTGCTCAGATTAACAAGCAGCGGTTCATAAAGCCCTTCGAAAATATATTCTTCTATAAATACAGCTATCAGTTCCCCCAGGCCAATTACAATCTGAAAGGCGACGTACATTATTGCGGCAGCGATGGGGATACCGGTTATTGGCTTCAAGCTGGCATCCTGCAGAGATTCAAGCCAGCTGTGATGACGGTGGGTAATTTCTTGAACCTGCTTGACTATATCTCCCACATAAACCCAGCGGTCAGCCGTGGAAAGTGCCTTTCGGTTTTGATTAACCGCCATGGGCAAGGAATCTACAAGTTTCCTGAGCCCTTCGCCGCTAACCGCTACCGTAGGGACAACCGGGGCACCAAGTAAACCGGACAATATGGCCACGTCTATCTTAACCCCTTTGTGACCTGCTTCATCAACCATATTGAGGGCAACGATAACAGGCACATCTTTTTCAAGAACTTCCGAAGTTAAGAGCAGGTTGCGTTCCAGATTTGTAGCATCAACCACATTTACAACAATATCGGCCTTATCAACCAGCGATGCAGCTACTTCTTCAACTTTCGATGAAGGATCGAGGCTGTAAGTTCCCGGAGCATCTAAAACCTCGAAGGTTTCTTCACCGATTGTCAATTCACCTCTTGTATATTCTACAGTGGTTCCAGCATAATTTGAGATCATAACCCTGGAACCGGTAAGGGTGGAAAAAATTACACTCTTGCCCACATTGGGATTACCGACCAGGACTATTTTTCTCATCGTTATTAACCTCCACCATTATTCTTACTGCTTTCCCATAACCGATCGCCACCTGGAAATTGTCAATTGATATGGTAACCGGACCGCGCCTGAAAACAGAGCTGATCTTTTTAACCATCTTACCTCTGCGAATTCCAATATGACCAAGCTTTTCTGAAAAACCCGGTCCACCCTGTAAAGCTGCAATTACACCGCTCTGACCGGACTTCATTTCCACCAGGTTAACTACCATGTTTAACACCTCCGAATATTTCTGGCATTTAGTCGTAACGTTTAGTATCTTCTTTATAAACCGGCATCAATATCATGGTTTTCAAGATATTTAAGCAAACAGTGAAAAGATTCACTGCTTAAATCATGTTCCATCAGGCAAGCATCCTTTTCAGCAGCCTGCGGTGATACTCCAAGCACCTGTGTTAAGAATTTAAAGATAATCGTATGCCTGTGCTGAACACTTTGCGCATAACCTCGTCCTTTGGCTGTTAACTTGACAGGCCCGTAACGCTCCTGTTCAATCAAATTCTTTTCTTTTAAAAGGGTCAGAGCCTGTATAACACTCGGCTTGGCAATATTAAGGCGCTCTGCAATATCTGTAACCCTTGCCACCTTGTTTTCTTCAATAAGGTTTAAGATAGTTTCCAGGTAATCCTGAAGTGAAGATGTAACCGGCACTGGAAGTTCCATGGGTTCCTCTCCCTTCAATCAGCTTCTGATTATTAGTGACGCACCATTGTTAGTAAACCCTAACACGTAATATAACATTATAAATGCTAGTAGTCAATAACTTCTCTTTTATCTAACAGCAATAAAAAGCGGAGGGCTGCCCCTCCGCTAAAAATTTTTATCCTTATTATACTGTTTTGCTATTCAAATAGCTTGAGATAGCTGCCATAACCTTCTTCCTCAAGCCTCTCCCGTGGAATGAATCTTAGGGCGGCTGAATTAATGCAGTAGCGCAAACCAGTTGGTTGGGGGCCGTCAGGAAACAGGTGCCCCAAATGTGAATCGGCGATACTGCTTCTCACTTCTGTACGCACCATACCGAAACCCATGTCTTGCTTTTCAACAATACTACTATCGTCTATAGGCCGGGTAAAGCTTGGCCATCCTGAACCAGAATCGAACTTGTCCAGCGAACTGAATAGCGGTTCTCCAGATACAATATCTACATAGATTCCTTCTTCTTTTAAATCCCAGTATTCATTCTTAAAAGCCGGTTCAGTTGCATCCTCCTGCGTAACAGCATACTGTAGGTCGGTCAAACGTTCACGTAAATCATTCACAATCTCATCCTCCTCGGCTAAAAACTCTTCACGGCTATAATCACTAACTCTATTCCCTGCACAACCGGCAGTTAACAGGGTTGCCAAAACCACCAAAAATAAAATAATTATTTTAACTGTTGAATCTCTCATTTGCCTCACCCCTGTAAACAAGCATAAATTGATTTGTCTATGCATCTTTATATTATAATATACTAATATTATTTTACATTTCAGTCCTTCAACTGTCAAGAAACGGTGAATCAAATGGGCAGGAACAGGCTGGCCAAACTTTTTAAGGTTTAGCTGTTTAAAATAAATGGGTCTTCAAGGCAATTATATTGCATAAAGCCAACATTCAGACCTGAAGTTTTCAGCTTTGCCTGATCTTGTGCAGCATGAAAATAGCAAGGAGTAAAATAAAAGGGGTAAATACCTGGACCGCAGTGAAGAAACCAAAACCCCAACCTTCGTTTATGTAGCCCCAGATGATTAGAGGCATTTCCCTGAAGGTTTCTTCAAAAAACCCTCTGAGAATAGTATAACCGAGAACAAAATTCCAAAAAAGATACCCTGGTTTACGATTACTATTCTTCGCCAACCGGTTGTGTATAATAAGCATGATTAACCCAATCAAAGAACCGTAAATCTGAGCAGGATGACGATCGAAAAAAAGCAGCTCGGCATGACGTCCCAGTATTTCCTGGTTAAAAATATTAGCTATCCGTACAAGCATGATCCCCACACAAATCCCGGGGACAGCCAGGTCTGCCAGCTCACGCCAACTCGCTTTTTTATAGAGGCAGTAAACCCAGCTACTGATAATACCGCCCAGCAAACCGCCGTGAAAAGCCAGTCCGCCTCGATCAGTACGGATAATCAGTTCAGGGTGTTCCATAAAATATGACCAGTTGGCAAATACATACACCGCTCTCGCCCCGATAACAATTGCCAGAAGCATGAAGATAAAGAGAGTAAAAATGAAATCATCATCAAAACCTTTTTTCTCTCCGTATTTGCGGATATAATAGAACCCAATTAAAACAGAAAGGGCAAACATAACCCCGTAAAGGCGAACAACAAAAGGACCGATCGTAAAAAGCACCGGACTTATATTTTCAATATACACTGTTTCGCTTCCCCGATTCTTTATTAAAATTTAATGAAACAAATGCTGCTGATAATCGTAATTTAAGCTGATCATTTTGTCAACCAGGGTTAAAATTAAATTGATATATTGTAATATTATGTTATAATAATTAACATTGATAATTCAAGGGGGATATAAGGTTATGGCAAACAAAGTTATAATAATCGGAGGCGTAGCCGGAGGAGCTTCTACCGCCGCTCGCCTGAGGCGGCTGAATGAAAATGCAGAGATCATATTGATTGAAAAGGGTGAATATATATCATACGCCAACTGTGGCCTTCCTTATTACATTGGCGGCACCATCGAAGATCGTGAAGAACTTTTCGTGATGACCCCGGAAAAATTTAAAAGCTGGTTTAATATCGATATACGGACAAAGAGTGAAGCGGTAAGAATTGACCGAGACAATAAGGAAGTTGAGATTTCCAATCTCCGGACAGGTGATAGTTACAGGGAAAATTATGATTATCTTGTTTTATCTCCCGGAGCTGAGCCAATTCGCCCCCCCCTGCCAGGCATTGATAACAAAAAGATTTTCAGTATGCGCAGCGTGAGCGACACCGATAGGCTTTTTGACTTTATCAGAACTGCCAATCCCGGAAGAGCAGTAGTAGTTGGGGCCGGCTATATAGGCCTGGAAATGGCCGAGAACCTTCAGCACAGGGGCCTTGAAATAACCGTGGTTGAGCTTGCTCCCCAGGTTTTACCCCCCATCGATCACGAAATGGCTGCCCTGGTGCAACAATACATGCGTGAAATGAACATGAATCTTCGCCTTGGGAATGGGGTCAAAGAATTCCATGAGGGTAATAATAAAAGCCTTAGCGTTGAGCTGTCCGATGGTGAAATGTTAAATACTGACCTGGTAGTTCTTTCAATCGGTGTAAAACCGGAAATCAAGCTTGCTTCGGAGTCTGGACTAGAAGTAAACCGGGGCATTATTGTAAACAGCAGGATGCAAACCAGTGATCCGGCTATTTTTGCACTTGGTGATGCCGTGGAAGTTAAGCATCTTGTTACAGGAAAACCGGCAGTTATCCCCCTGGCCGGTCCGGCAAACAAACAGGGACGGATCGTCGCTAACAATATTGCCGGACGCAAAGATCGCTACAAGGGAACCCAGGGAACCTCTGTATTAAAAATATTTGACATGACAGTAGCAACAACCGGTGCCAATGAAAGATTACTGCAGGCCGAAAATATTGAATATAATAAAATAATTGTTCATCCCAATGATCATGCCGGTTATTACCCCGGGGCCAAGCCCATCTCCCTGAAACTACTGTTCAGCTCGGAAGGGAACATCCTCGGGGCCCAGGCTGTAGGTTACAGTGGTGTTGAAAAAAGAATAGACGTAATTGCCACCGCTCTCAGGGCCGGGCTTACAGTATACGACCTGCACGACCTCGAGCTATCCTATGCACCTCCTTATTCTTCGGCAAAAGACCCTGTGAATATGGTTGGTTTTGTTGCCTCTAATTTGCTTGATGCAGACTATGAAACAACCGAAGCAGCAGATCTTATAAATAATCTTACCCCTGATCGGCAGATCATTGATGTTCGGGAAGTTGAAGAATATGAAGAAGGCAATATCGCCGGCAGCATCAACATTCCCCTCGGTGCAATCAGGGAGAGGGTGAATGAGCTTGATCCGAAAAAAGAAACAGTAACATACTGCAGTATAGGTTTGCGTTCTTATTTCGCCAAGAGAATTCTTAAACAAAAACATTTTAAAAAAGTGAAGAATCTGAACGGAGGATATCGAACTTACCAGGCGCTGGAAAGTGAAAACAAGCTGATGTCTTAAAAAATACTGCGCTTAGTAAAATAAACCGGGAGACATTACTTATATTATAAAGAGTAAATGCCTCCCGGTTTATAAATGCTACCAGAATATCAAACCCACTTATTCATCCTCTACCGTTTCACCCTCTTCAACAACAGGATCTACATCCTCAGGGATATTATTGTTATAGGTGTTGTCATCCGGTTCGGTAATATCGATGCTGGCATCGCCAAACCCTATATAGGCGCCGCCCATTTGGGCTTCATTACCTGTGAAAGCATTTCCGCGCAACATTGCAGAGGAATCATCAAAAATCACCATGCCTCCACCAAACTCGTTGGCCTGGTTGCCGATAAAATCACAATTGCTAAACGAGCCGTTTGAATTAACCATCAGAAAAACCCCGCCGCCGGAACCGGCCTGAGCAATGTTGTCTGAAATAATTGTTCTTACCACATTCGATTCAGATGCCTGTGAAATAATGCCGCCACCCGTAATTGCCTTATTCCCCGATATAGTACAATCTTCTATTGTAACTGTAGAACCGTCGCCAATAACCAGCCCACCTCCGGCCCTGCCGGCAGTATTGTCATCAATTATACTGTTGCCAATTACTAACGTTGAACCGGCTAACACGGCAAGGCCACCGCCATCCTGCTGAACCAGGTTGCCGGAAAGGTTGGTCCCGCTGACTTCAGCGCTGGAATCATTAATGTAGATTCCTCCCCCGCCATATAAAACTGCATTTTCAGATATGTCGTTATCAAGAATCAACGGTGAAGAACCTTCAATAACAGCTATCCCTCCACCGTTTTCTTCGGTATAGTTACGGGATATAATATTGTTACTGATAATGGGAGAAGAATTTTCAGCCACTGCCAGGCCACCACCGTTATTGGTCGCCGAATTTCTAGAAATAGTGTTACTATCAATACTGGGCGATGAATCAAAAACTGCTATGCCTCCACCGTACCATATTGCTGAGTTATTATGGATACTGTTAGCTGATATGATCGGGTTGCTATACCATACCGCTATAGCGCCGCCGCTGGTAGAACCGTTATTAAATATCTCATTGTTATCAATCACGGGTGAAGAGTCAAAATCAACAAGAATAGCTCCACCAAGGTAGCCGGCCTGATTATCTTCGAACTGATTATCTTCAATGGCAGGGCTCGACTGCCATATTGATATTGCCCCGCCGTTAAAAGCATTGTTATTCTCAAAAACATTACCGGTTATTGCAGGGTTAGAGTTTTCCTGAACCGCTATCCCTCCACCGTCAAGATCAACACTATTCCCCCTGATTACATTCTTTGTTATTGTGGGCGAACTGCCGTTGCTAACCAGGATGCCACCACCGTAGTAACCTTCATTTACAATATCTTCGCCATCATACTGGTGCTCAAGCATCAGCAGGGTTCCTACCCCACCTGTTACAGTAAAGCCTTCCAACACTGCATCCTGTCCTTCCCCGCTGTTAAAGGTAACAACCGAACCCCTTTTACGGCCGTCTATAATTGTAGCCGCAACAACTTCAGGATCATCAGGATCGGTGCTGCGAATAATTATCTCTTTCCCCATAAAGTTAATCTGCTCATAATAAACTCCGGGCTCCACAACGATGATATCACCATCTGATGCCGCCTCAATTGCCTGCTGAATAGTCCTGTATTTGCCTGGAACAGAAATGTTGGGATTATAGAGCATTACTGCGGCAATCACTGCGGCAATGAGTACGACTGCTCCCACAACAATTATTTTATACTTCGCGGAGATTCCTCCGTTTTTTTCTGACATGTTATCAAGTGCTCCTTTCTGGCAACAATCATCCCCTTCGGGATTCTTTATTGCTGAAACAGATCATCCGGTACATTCCGGGTATACCTATTTGTATCGGGCTCGGCTGTTTCATATACCGAGTTTTCAGATATCCACACTGCTCCCCCGCTGCCAACATCCTGCGCCTGGTTATTTTCGAAAATATTAGAACCAAAAAACGGGGCTGAGTTATTAATTGCCGCTCCCCCTCCCAGGTATTCGGATATATTATTTTTAAATTCGTTGTTTTCGACAGTGGGAGAGGAACCTTCCAGGTAAAGACCTCCTCCTGCAATATAGGAAAGGTTATCAGAAATATTATTGTTCCTGATCACCAGTGCTTTGCTTAATGTATTAACAACAAAAATACCTCCACCGTTGGCCGCCCTGTTAGCAGAAATGAAATTATCTTCTACCGAAGGCTCTGACTCTTCGATTAGCAGCCCCCCCCCGTTAAGTTCAGCACGGTTATTGGTAATAGAATTATCCCGGATAGCAGGGGTGGAATAGACTGCCACAACAACACCACCGCCTAATCTGGTAGCCGTATTATTATCAATACTGTTACCGACCAGTTCGGGAGCTGAGTTTGAAATAATCACGAGCCCGCTACCCATTTCGGCCCGGTTACCGGTGATCAGATTGTTTTCAATTAAAGGCGAGGATTCTTCTATGTATAATCCGCCTCCAAGAAAGCCCGAATTACCTCTAATGGTATTATTCCTGATTGTCGGGGCGGAATCAAATATAGCAATACCGGCTCCAAATTCTGCGTTATTGTCCTCAATAACACATTTTTCAATCACCGGTGAGCTACCACCGGAAATTAACACACCGCTACCCCTGGTAATGGTTAAACCGCTTAAAACAGCCCCTTCGCCTTCACCACTGCGAAAAGATACTACGGTTCCACTTCCGCCACCGTCAATTATTGTTTCCTCTACAATAGCCTCGTCATCGGGATCAACACTTTGCAGGGTTATATTTTTTCCCCTGAAATCTAGATTTTCCCTGTATACGCCAACCTGAACAACAATAACGTCTCCGTCTTCAGCAGCATCAATGGCTTCCTGGATTGTAGGATATTTATCAGGAACAGTAATACCTGAATTGCTGAAAGCAAATATAGCATAGATAACAGCAGCTATTATTGCCAGAACAACTGCACCGGTTATAATATATTTTAAACTGCTAGCGGCAGATCTTTTATCTGAATCAAGCGAGCCCCTGTTTTTTTCTTTTTGATCATTACTGCCACCGGCAGATTCTTTTACTGCCGCTCCACTGCCCGACATCTCTTTATTAATAACAGAATCCTCCCCGGACTCTTCCCCGCAGTAAGGGCATACCTGATATTGATTCCGGTCGTATGACATACCACATGTTTTACAATCTGCCATTAAAATACCCCTCTCAAACACTAAACCTTTTTTATCATATTCCTTCCAGCCTGAATCACCATGTTCAGCTACTCTGATTCAGCTGTAATTAAACATGATAATTCTGATACACTTACCTATATTAACATGTTCAAAGCCTGTAAAACAAGGGGACAAGAATATATAAGAAACCACTGAAAGGCCATCACTGGCAAACCGGTTAAGGTGATGGCCTTTTACTTACAATTAAAGCTGCATGTTTTTGCTTTTGCAATAATCAAGATCAAGGCATGCTAATTGAAATTAATTCAGGCCGGTGTTCACCGCTTCTGTAGGTGAATACAATTCTTTCTCCATCATCGATATTATCCAGATCCACTTCACCAACAGTAAAAGCCTGGTAATATTCAACCTCAATCGAGTTGGCATCAATCCGGCCCACCAGCGTTCCATGCATATAATCACCTTCGATAGGCTGCTCGACCTTTTGGATTGATTCGATTACCGCCTGCTGACCACTTTCCATATATGTAAAAGCAACCAGGGCTCCATCTTCAATGCTTTCAACATCAATATCTCCAGCAAGCGTAAATGCCCGCTGAATTTGAATTTCAACCGATTGGGGATCAATCTGACCAACATAGATTCCTTCCCCAATCACAAAGTCATCATCTTCTTCAGCCGGCTGCTCAACATTATCTACAGAAATAATCAGGGGCCTGTGTTCACTTTCTGTATAAGTAAATTCAATTATGGAACCACTTTCAATCAAATCAGGATTAAAGTTGCCGTTGATAGAAAATGCAACCGGCTTGCCATCAATTTCAATTTCCACTGAATGGCTGTCAATCTGACCGTTATAAATACCCCTACAGGTAAGCAGTTCCGGTTCCTTCACAATCTTCTCAATTGTTAGTATTAGCAGCGTTTCTTCAGCTTCAATGTAGGTAAAAACAATTTCATCCCCCACGTTTATATCTGCCAGCATCGCACTTTCATCCAAGCCGAATGAAAGGGTAGTGCCATTTACAGTTATTAATACCGTACCATTCTCCCCGCTTCCGGCCAGAACACCACTTTCTTCGATCACAGGTTGCTGTTCAATAGCAGTATCGGCAGGCTGACACCCGGGAAGTAGAACCATTAATACTATAATAAGCGGCAGTACAAGGATTAATAGCCTCATCGTTTTTCTCATCAGTAAAGTCCTCCCCCTTAAGTAGTTCAGGTACTAGGACCATTATACAACATTTTTGGTTCCCCTTAACGAAAGCCGCCGCCACCACCGCCAAAACCGCCACCACCACCGCCTGAAAAACCACCGCCGCCAAAGCCGCTGCCTGATGAAAAGCCGCCTGAAGACCTGGAACTCGAACTGGACCTTGAAGCAGCTATTGTTGAACTTGCCGTGCGCCTGGCCCCGCTGATTGTCCTGTTCAGGGAAGTGGTCATCCTGCTCATACTGTGTATGGCCGCCAGGCTGTGTGCAGCACCAAAACCAGACCAGCTGGTCTGGTTAAATGTGGGATCAATTTCTGGTTTTGGGAAAACAAGGGCAAGTTGGTCAATAACCTGTTTGGCCACTCCAAGCACCACGGCATAAACCAAATAATGCTCCCAGATAACCAGTGAAGGAACCGCTGAACGGTCCATAGATGAAAAATGGAGCAGGAATTTACGAAAAGCCCTCCATTTCATAAGCTGATCAGCACCGTATTCAGTATAGTAAGTATTTGGCGATGCAAAAAACAAAATGAAAGGCAGTATAATCAGAATAACACCGAGAAGATATAGCTCCCACCAGATCATGGCAACTAGGGCTAGTACGATCATCAGGATAAGCGGCAGACATCCCCAGTTAAAGGCAGAACTTTTCCCAAAAAATTTTTGTTCTTCTCCGGCTTTTTTTGCTGCTGAAGACCAGGAGTTGTAAAAGCTGTAAAACTGGTTTGCCCTTTTCTTAGCATATTCCTGTATTTGCTTAAAAGTAACTATCTTACTCAATTGACCAGCCTTTTCATCGTTTTCCTTATCCTCGTCAGTTGCAAAATGCTTATAAACCGTTTTAAATATAAATTCCATAATCAAGGTGTCCAGGGAGGAAAGAGGGCGCTCTGATTGCTGTTCTACCAGCTGAAAATCATCGCCACCCGGTATCTCTTCAATTTTTAAATGCCGCAACCGGGCAAGGTTAAGAATCTGGGCTGACAGGTTATCAGGCATGATCTTTTTCTTGTTCCAAAGATACCCTGCTGCAGCCGGAGAGTAATCACCGGGCAACTCACGATAATAATCGCCCCGGTAGGCGCTCTTGCGGTTCAGCGCTTTTCGCCAGAGAACCAGCAACCGCCAGCCTCCCAGGGCTAACAGCAAAATGGTTATGTAGCCCTGAAACTTATGAGCATAACGCAAAGCATTTGTAGAAGCTGCCCAGCGCTGTTCTTCTTTTAAAATATCAGGCAGGGCTTCCCTGCCGCTAAACCTGCCTGACTCCGGAACAAGTGAAACAGGAAAAGTAACCCGCCCCTCCAAAAAAGTGTTGGCTGGAAGAGGCGCCACCCACCAGGTTATCTCGGAAGGGCTGATAATGTCTATTTCACCATTACGCGGACCATGCCCCCAGGCTCTTACATCTTCTGATTCCGCTCCATTGGGAAGAGTTAAGCGGACAAAAGCGCTGCTGCTGGGGAAACCCCAGCGATCCCCGATGAACTTGTAATTAAACTCAGCCACGTCGTTATGAACCACAACAACATCACGGGCAATATATTCAAGTGTAAAAGTTCTTTTTTCATCCAGGGCATAAAAACTCCAGTCTACGGTAAAATAATCTTCACCATAAACCTGGATCGAATAGGTCCCCGGTTCTGTCGTGGGAAATTGGTCTACAATTGTGTAATAATTGTCTCCTTCACGAACATTTATTTCACTGTAAAGTTCAATTTCAAAAAAATCAATCTCCTGATACATACCCTGAAACTGGCCATTGAAATCAACAGTACGGCTCTCAACTACCCTGAGATCACCATTGGGTAATATTTCTGCTCTTATATCAACCTCCACAATTTCAAGTGAACGGGCTTCCACCAAGCCTGCCGGCAGTGAAAAGAATACTATTCCGAGAATTAAGAAATAAAATATTGTCCTACTGCAAAAATAATTGCGCCTGCCCTCCAGCATGAATACCGGCACCATCCTTCCCTGGATGCAAAGTATCTCTGTTTTTTCGACAAAGCCCCAGTTTAACCCTTCTTAATGATAAGAAAATTTTGCAAAGGAAAAGAGATGCTTTTAATCGAACCTAACTTGTGGAGGAGGAATTAATAAGTGAACAGTAAAATTAAAGTTGGAGTAAGCTCATGCCTGCTTGGTAACAAGGTACGTTATGATGGTGGTCACAAACAGGATCGTTATATAATTGATATTCTTGGTTATTATTTTGATTTTGTCCCTGTCTGCCCGGAGGTAGAGTGCGGTCTGCCTGTACCCCGTGAAGCGATGCACCTCGAAGGAGATCCGGAAGCTCCACGTCTGATAACCATAAGAAGCAAGGTAGATTATACAGATCAAATGAATAGTTTTTGTAAAAGAAAAATCCGGGAACTGGAGCAGGAAAACCTGTCTGCTTTCATCTTTAAAAGCAAATCGCCCAGCTCAGGCTTGCATCGGATAAAAATATACAACTCATCGGGCTTCTCCGGGAATACAGGCCGGGGTTTATTCGCCGATGCTTTTGTAAAAGCATTTCCCTCAGTTCCGGTCGAAGAAGAAGGACGTCTGCATGATATACCATTAAGGGAAAATTTTATTGAACGGATATTCTGCTTTTACCGCTGGAAGCTTTTTATGCAGCAGGAACCGAGCTATAAAAATTTGATTCACTTTCATGCCCGGCATAAACTGCAATTAATGGCTCACAGCACCCGACATCTATCTGTAATGGGTAAACTCGTGGCAAATGGTAAAAATATAGCTTCATTAGAGCTATATGAAAATTACCAGGACAATCTTCTTGAAGCCTTAAAACTAAAAGCAACGGTTAAAAAGAATGTAAATGTGCTGCAGCATATAATGGGATATTTTAAAAAAGTCATTTCTTCTGATGAAAAATCAGAGCTATTGGAATTGATCGATAGCTATGCTGCAGGTTATACTCCGCTGATTGTCCCTTTAACTATACTGAAACACTATATTCGCAAGTACAGTATCGATTACCTTGAAAATCAAACCTACCTGGAACCCCATCCCTCTGAATTAATGCTAAGAAATCATGTTTAAAGAACGGCAGCGGCAAGGTGACATTACCATGAGAACTGTGTTATTATTCAGTTAAGTAAAAACTGATATCATAAAACAAGGAGACAAGTTTTGGATAATCCGGTTGATAAAGAAGCAAGAACTTTTTTGCGTGCAGGGGATTTTAAAAAAATGATCCTTGGCGCAAATTTATTCTTTGAACAGCAAAAAGATAAAATAAACTCTTTAAACGTCTTCCCGGTTCCTGATGGTGACACAGGTACGAACATGAGTATGACCCTTAAGGCCGCTGTAGAAGGTACCCTGGCCTATGAAGGGCAATCGATAGGCGAACTCTCTGAAATAGTCGCCTCCCGGGCCCTACTCGGTGCCCGTGGCAATTCAGGAGTTATTCTTTCGCAAATTTTAAAAGGAATCGCTCACGGTCTGCAGCGAAAAGAAAAAATAACTTCAGCTGAACTGAGCAAAGCTTTTCAATACGGGGTAGTTTATGCCTATAAAGCCGTATCCAAACCGGTCGAAGGAACTATTCTGACCGTTTCGCGAGAGATGGCCCGCGGATTGAGATCAGCTTCACGCAGAGGCAGCAACCTGCAGGACAGCATCGAAGAAGCTATAAAAAACGGAAAAACAGCCCTGGCAAAAACTACTGAAATGCTGCCGGCTCTTAAAGAGGCTGGTGTTGTTGATGCCGGTGGCCTTGGTCTGCTTGTATTCCTTGAAGGATGTCTCTATGCCCTGAAAAAATCTATTAACGATTTGCTTACAAACAAAGGTGAAGATGATAATCAGCCGGCCTTCGGGGCCATGACAATTGATACTCCAGCATTTGCAACCAGTGAAAAGTTTAACCTTGAAAACCCATACTGCACAGAACTGATTTTAATAACCGAGAGTGATAACCTGGATAATCTGGATACCCTGAAGAGATTGCTTGAACCGCTGGGCGATTCACTGCTGGTTGTCGGAGACCGGGGCTTCATTAAAGTTCATATCCATGCCCAAGCACCGGGCCTGGTTCTGCAAACCTGCCAGAATTACGGTTCGCTGCATGACATAAAAATAGAAAACATGATCGACCAGCAAGCAGATAGAGCAAAGAATAGCCATGCCAACAATGAAAATGTTTTTATTCTGCCATCGGTTCTGCCCCATGAAAAAGGTGAAGTCGGTATCATTTCAGTTTCTTTTGGTGAGGGTTTCAGGGAAATTTTTCTCAGCCTGGGGGCCGATGAAATAGTTTACGGCGGCCAAACAATGAATCCCAACGTGGAAGAGATGTTAAAAGCTGTCGAAAAACTGCCCCAGCAGGGCGCTATAATTCTGCCAAACAATAAAAACATCATCATGGTCGCTGAACAGGTTAAAAACCTGGCCAATAAGGAAATAGAGGTACTAAAAACAAAAACCCTGCCCGAAGGGCTGGCCGCCCTCCTTGCCTACAATCCGCGCATTCCGACCGGAGAAAACCTTCAGGCGATGGAGAAAGCTAGCAAAGAGGTCAAAACCGGCCTGGTAACCTATGCCACAAGAGACACTTTTTCCGGAGGCAAAGAGATAAGGGAAGGACAGTATGTAGGTCTATACAGCGATAAGATCATGTCATCAGGCGACGACCTAAAACAGGTAGCTGCAGAACTTCTCAGGCAGATTGTCACTGAAAGTGACGACCTGGTTACAATTTTCAGTGGACAGGATGTCGTACATAGCGAAACTGCTGCCCTGATTAAATCTATAGCTGAGGAATATCCTAACATCGAAGTAGAACCCCAGTATGGGGGGCAGCCAATTTATTACTATATCTTTTCTGTTGAATGATTGACGTCTGAGCATTTCGGGCATAACCCGTATGCCTCCAGGGTATGCTCTTCAATTGTAAAGTTGGTAACCTTTTCAATTTCACCGGCAATCTGTTTAAAATTACAGCTGCCAAACTCAACAACTTTTCCACAGCGTCTGCAAACCAGGTGATGGTGATGGTCGTTAGGCCAATTCAGCTCAAAGAGTGGCTGGCTGTTTTTTAAAATTAAAATTCTGACTATACCCAGCTCAAGCAAAAGGTCAACAGTCCGGTAGACAGTTGTCATACCGATACCGGGGTTTTCGTCACAAATACGTTCATAAATACCGGCAATGCTTAGATGGTCTTTATTCCTTAGCAGACATTGAATAATTACCAAACGGGGCAAGGTTAGTTTATAACCATTCTTCCTCAATATATTTTTAATCGCTGCCAGTTGTTTCTCTTTCATTAAAACACCTGCTTTCATCGGTCCGGAGCATTCAGTGCTATTCCTTAATCAGTATGGGGCGTTTTCTATCAAACAGAAGTTTAAAAGCTATGATCAGGCCGAATAAAAGTGCAAGGATTAGGACAATAGCCGCACCGGGAGGGACAGGATAAACATAGGATATAATAAGCCCGCATAAACTTCCTCCCGTACCAAATAACAGTGATACTAAAAGCATGCTGCGGTAATTTCTGCTCAGGCGGGAGGCGATTGCACCTGGAATAACAATGAGCGCTGACACAAGAACAACACCGACCAGCTGAATAGACACCATCACAGTCAAACCCATTGCCGCCAGAAGTCCCATGTATATCAGGTTTACAGGCACTCCCCCAGCCTCAGCCATTTCTTCGTCGAAACAAATCGCAATCAGCTCTTTAAAAAAAATACCTACAAACAGGAGGACAGTAAACAATACTGCCGCCATTATTAATATATCTTTGACTGTTACCGCTAAAATATTTCCAAACAACAGGGTAAACAGCTCCGGATAATATCCTTTAAACGAGCTGATCAAGGTGATGCCCAGAGCCATCCCGCTTGCATAAAAAATACCAATAACCGTATCTTCGCCTACCTTTCCTGCTTTGCTGATATAACCGATACTCATTGAGGTCCCGACTGCAAATATTGATCCTGTTAAAACCGGGTCAACGCCGGTGACGAGTCCGATAGCAATACCTCCAAGAGCAGTATGCGAAATACCGGCACCAAGAAAAGAAAGCTTTTTGATTACGACAAAAAAAGATAGGGTAGAGCAGAGCAGACCTACAAGAACTGCCGCCAGAAGTGCTTTCTGCATAAAAGCATAGGAAATCATCTCACTCATTCAAACACTCCCTTTCATGCAAAATACTATTCAGCAAATCAAACTGGCAGCGATAAACACATTCAAAATGGGGGCTGTGGATTACTTCAGCCGGATCGCCATGTATATGCATGGTCCGGTTTATACAGAGCAGACTGTCAGAAGAAGCAGCAATGGAAACAAGATCATGTGAGACATAGGCTATTGCAAGATTCATTTTAGATTTTAGCTTATCAAGCATTTCTATAAACTGTCTTTGAGCATTAAAATCAAGTCCGGAGTTCGGCTCATCAAGCAACAGCAAACCAGGCTGACGAACCAAGGCCCTGGCCAGTAAAACTCGCTGCTGTTCTCCTCCTGAAAGATCCTGAAAAGATCTTTTCAGGTAAGTCTTCATGCTTACTGCATCAAGCGACTCAATAATTTTACTCTCGGCCTTATCAAGCCTTTTAAACAGGGTTTTATGCGACAGTAATCCGGTTGCCACAACATCACTGACCAACAAGGGAATGTTTCTTGCAAACGATTGTCTCTGTGGCATATAACCGATTCCTGCTCTTGCCGCTTTTAAATTTGGATATGAGCAGCCCATTACTTTCAGGGTGCCATTTGCCAGGGGAACCAGGCCCAACAGAGCCCTGAGCAGAGTCGTTTTACCGGCCCCGTTCGGCCCGATAATACCAACAAGTTCCCCCTGCCGCACGGAAAAACTGATTTTTTTAAGAACTTCTTTACCACTAAGCATCACAGTAATATTTCGGGCATCGATTACAGTTTTCAAACCGGCAGCCTCCCCTGATAAACCTCAGCCTCGTTATTCTTCTGAAAATCCCTTCTTGAATAGCTCGAGATTGTAACGCATCAAATCAAGATAGGTTTCCCTGCCTCCAAGGCCTTCTCCCCCAATTGGATCGAGCAGCAATACTTCAATACCGCTTTCTGCTGCTATTTGTTCAGCCAGTGCAGAAGAAAACTGGGGCTCGGCAAATATCACCTTAATCTTCTTTTCATCAACCAGTTTAACCAACTCAGCCATCCAGCCGGCCGAGGGTTCCTGACCGGGGAAATTGGCAATTACAGCAACTTCTTCCAGGTTATAGCGAAGGGCAAAATAGTGCCAGGCTGAATGGAATGTTATGAATTTCTTTACTGAATATGCTGCAAGCTCTGCTTTTATTTCCCGGTCAAGTTTATTCAGCTCTTCCCGGTACCGTTCAAGTTGTTCAAGAAAATACTGTTCATCAGCAGGTGATAGTGAGACTAGAGCATCTGTTATAGCCGGGGCAAGATAATCCCTGACCAAAACCGGATCAAGCCAGTAGTGAGGATCGGCAGGTCCGTGGTCATGGCCGTGCTCTTCACAGGAATCCTGGTCATTCTCCTTAGTTTCGCGGGTTATAAGAGGTACCTCAAGCGACAGGTCAAGAACTTTCTGTCCTGGATCTGAGCCATCGGCCATCTTAACCGCCCACTGATCCAGCTCCGCACCAATATAAACAAAAAGCTCGGCGCCACTGATTAATCTGGCCTGTTCTGCCGTCGGCTCAAAAGTATGAGGACTTGCACCGGGAGGCAGCAGATAATCAGCGCTAATCAGCTCACCACCCAGCTCGTTGATCATGTTATGAAGAGGATAAATTGTGGTAACAGCTCTTGTTTTCCCCGGATCAGCATGCTTAAAATCACTACTGTAACAGGCACTTACAACAGTAACCATGAGCAGGGCCAGAATAAATATAACAAAACGACGCACGGAACACCCCTCCTTAATGAAAATATTATTCATTATTAGATAACGCATTATAAATAATAAGCTGCAGTTGTTATTCTAATTGATATCTTTTTTCATTACTACATTCTTATTATAACAGATCACATTAAGAGAACAAAAATTTTTAGTGCAAAACCGGTTTCACGTTTACAGCAGCATGACAATAAGGTAAAATAAAAATTATTCGCTTGTGCTTTTTGTAACATGGATACTCGCATTTATTTACAGGCGCCAATTGTTGATATATATTATCTGCACAATGTTAACGAAGCTGGAGGACAAAATAATGAACGTAAAACCTGAGCAAAAACCGGCCTGTCCCAATTTTTCTTCCGGACCATGCGCTAAACGTCCCGGTTACAGCCTGGACAAGCTGGATATCTCCATACTGGGACGCTCACATCGCAGTAATATTGGGAAAGCCCGCCTGCAGAAAGCAATTGAAAAAACCAGGCAGCTGCTTGACCTGCCTGATGACTACCTGGTTGGAATCGTGCCGGCATCCGATACAGGAGCTCTAGAGATGGCCATGTGGAACCTGCTTGGAGCCCGGCCTGTGGACGTTGTCTACTTTGAATCGTTTGGCAAAGCCTGGGCTGATGACATTACCAGGCAGCTTAATCTTGAAAATGTTAACTTGTATGCTGCTGATTACGGCCACCTGCCTGATTTAAGCCAGGTAAACTTTGAACATGATCTTGTTTTCACCTGGAACGGCACTACCAGCGGAGTTAAAGTGCCGAATGGTGATTTTATCCCCATCAACCGTGGAGGGTTAACAATTTGCGATGCAACATCAGCTGTATTCGCCATGGATATCCCCTGGGACAAGCTTGATGTGGCCACTTTTTCCTGGCAAAAAGTACTGGGGGGAGAAGCCGGGCACGGCGTATTAATCTTATCACCGCGGGCAGTAGAGCGGCTTGAAACTTTTAACCCTCCCAGACCTTTACCAAAAATATTCAGGCTGACAAAAAACGGTAATTTAATTAAGGATATTTTTGAGGGATCTACAATTAACACACCTTCAATGCTTTGTAATGAAGACTATATTGATGCTCTCTGCTGGGCAGAAAGCATCGGCGGCCTGCCGGCCCTGGTCCGGCGCAGTGAGAATAATCTGCGGATAATTGAAGATTTTGTAACAACCCGGAACTGGATCTCTTTTTTAGCATCAAATCCTGAAACCAGATCCAACACCAGTGTATGCCTTACAGTAGAACTCGAACCTGACAGAATTAAAGAGCTGGTTAAATTACTGGCCGACGAAAAAGCGGCTTTTGATATAGGCTCTTACCGGGACGCTCCTCCGGGGTTGCGCTTCTGGTGCGGCGCCACGGTGGAGGCAGAAGATCTGAAACTGGCCATGCAATGGCTTGAGTGGGCGTATCAGGAAATAACGGGCACATAAAAGTGACATAAAAGGAAGGGCATTAGCCCTTCCTTAATTATTATTACCTGTATTAACTCTTGCTAGACCAGCCTGTATGTATCATTTACCATTCTCTTCTATAATCTTCACTAACAGCTCATTAACAACCTGGGGATTTGCTTTACCTTTAGTTTCCTGCATAACCTGGCCAACAAGAAAACCGATAACTTTCTTTTTACCACCCCGGTAACTTTCCACACTATCCGGATTACCTGCAATCACCTTTTTAACTAACGTTTCCAGTTCTGACTGATCGCTGATCTGCAATAATCCCTCATCTTTAACAACTTCGTGCGGAGCTTTCCCGCTTTTGAATGATTTATCGAGAACATCCTTGGCAATTTTCCCGCTGATAACCTTCTCATCGATCATTTCAAGCAGCTCTCCCATGAATTTGGGACTAAAACGACAGCCTTTAATTTCCTGGCCGGCACTGTTTAAAAGAGCGGTTAATTCACCCATTACCCAGTTACTGACTGTTTTAGGGTTATTGAAGTGTTTCAGGCAGCTTTCGAAGTAATCAGCCAGGTCCCTGGTTGCTGTAAGAACTCCTGCGTCATAAACCGGCAGCCCGAGCTCCTTCACAAAACGAAGGGCCCTTTCTTCCGCCATCTCCGGCAGGGCAGTTTTAGCTCTTTCAACTTCTTCATCTGTAAGGCAAACCGGGGTCAGTTCGGGATCAGTAAAACAGCGGTAATCCTGAGCCTGAAGTTTACCCCGCATGGCAATCGTCGTACCGCTTTCCTCATTCCAGCGCAGCGTTTGCGATAATACCTGTTCGTTATTGTCGAGAATCTTCCTCTGTCTTTTTATCTCGTGCTCCAATGACTGTTCCACAGCTTTAAATGAATTCATATTTTTTAATTCTGTTTTATTGCCCAGCACTTTACTGCCGGCAGGGCGCAGTGATATGTTCGCGTCGCAACGGAGACTGCCTTCTTCCATTTTACAGTCTGATACCCTAGCGTACTGTAGAACTGCCTTTAACTTTTCCAAGTAACGTCTTGCCTCGCCCGGTGAACAAAGATCCGGTTCGGTCACGATCTCAACCAGCGGGACTCCGGCGCGGTTATAATCGACCATCGCCCCGTCACCAGAAGGTGAATGGACGAGCTTTCCTGCATCTTCTTCCATGTGAACCCGTCCGATACGGATTCTTTTTAGATCTCCCCGATCGTCTTCAATATCGAGATGACCGTACCTTCCTATAGGTTCAAAAAACTGAGAGATCTGGTACCCTTTTGGCATATCGGGATAAAAATAATTTTTACGATCAAAATAACTGGTCAGGGCGATCTGACAATTAAGAGCCAGTGAAGCCGTTAATGCCCGCTTTACTGCCTCGCGATTTAAACGGGGAAGTGCTCCTGGGAACCCCAGGCACACTGGGCAAGTATGTTTATTTGCCTCTGATACAAAACTATTTGGACAGGAACAAAACAGTTTACTCGCTGTTTGCAGTTCAACATGGACTTCGAGGCCAATCACTATTTCGTAGGCCATTTAATCACACCTCCCCCTTTTCGCTGTTACTGCCTGTTACTTCTTCAACGATTGAAAGGTTTTCCGCCAGCGCCAGCAATTTTTCTTCTCCAAAGGGTTCTGCTATTACCTGAAAACCGCCGGGAAAAGCCAGGGAAGGTAATCCTGCCATGTTTACCGGGGCAGTCAAGCAATTCTCTTCGTATGTTTGAATAAAGTCTGCACCAGCTATCGGAGAAGCAGATTTATAAAGAGGCATAAGAAGTAGATCGCACTTATCCAGCATTTCTGCAAAAAGCCGCCGGGTGTTATTCAATACTTTGAGCGCTTTTTTATAATAACGTCCATAGTTTTCATCACTTAACAGGTATGTACCAATTATTGAACGGCGGCATGCTTCAGACCCGAAAGTAAGCCGCCGGGTTTTGAAATAATACTCCTCCAGGTCATCGCTTTCTGCCGCAGAGCCAAAACGGATACCATCAAACCGGCTCAAAGTTGATGATGTTTCGGCATATGAGATTACATAAAAAGCCCGCAGAGATTCCTGCAGGATTCCCAACTTCAAGTCTACAGTTTTAAAACCAATTTTTCTGCATAGCAGATGCATTTTTTCATAAGTATCTGCCACTTCTGCATCAAGAAAGTCTAAATACGAAGGAAAGAAACCGATTTTTAACCTTGACGGGTTATTATCGTAAACAAATTTATCACGCTGGATACGGTTGGCAGCAGTCATAACATCACGCTCATCGTATCCTGTTGATGCCTGTAATAAAACAGCTAAATCACCAAGGTGGGCAGCAGCAAAACCGGGATAATCAAATGAGCCACAACACAGATTTAAACCAAACCTAGAAACCCTTCCGGGTGTGGGGCGCAGGCCAAAAACCCCGTTTCGCGAAGCTGTTTGCCTGGTTATGCCACTGCTGTCACTTTCCAGGGATAAAATACAGCCACCTGCTGCCGCGGCAGCAGCGCCCCCTTTTGCTAAATAAAGAGGAGCTTTAAATAAAGAACCTTCTTTGTCTTTTTCAGCAACTGTATCAAGCCCCATATCTCCAACAATTGTTTTCCCGATCACAACCGCTCCGGCACCAGTTAGTTTTTCCACAGCTGCTGCGCTGAATGGCGGATGGTAATTTTGCAGGGTCCTGGAAGCAATAGCAGCAGGCATACCCTTGAAAGCATAATTATCGGCAATGACCAGTGGCACCCCTGCCAGGGGCAGATTGAAACCACCCTGAACTTTTTGGTCGACCGCGGCTGCCTGCTCCAGCGCTTTTTCGTCAGCCAGGTGGGAAAATATTTTTTTCTTGTTATCTAGTTCTTTACAGTAATCAATTATCTCTTCGACAAAGCTGGTAGCCGACACTTCCTGATTATTAATCGCCTCCGCAGCTTTAAGCGCATTTAGCTCCGTTGCCTTCACAGCAAACCTCCTTGCCGGGGTTTAATCAATTATTCTGGGAACCAGGTAGAAACCATCTTCAAACTCAACAGCTTCTTTTCTGATTTCCTCCAGATCGCTTTCCAGCGGTCGATCTTCTCTCATATTATTTTCCACGCTGCAACCGAAATAATGCAGATCAGAACCTTCTGTTTCTGCCATCTCCATCAATTCAAGCCATTTCTGAAATCGACCAAGCTGATCATGCAGCGCTACCTTTTCCTGATCGCTTAGTTCAATTTTTATAGTATTGATTGCTTTTTCAAAAGCTTCATCTTTTGGGTCCATATTTTCACCTGCCCTGCCTGTTTATTTACTCTATGGTTAATTATTCTATTCGAGTAAAACATGCTAATACCTTTCTCAATCAGTGCCCGCTATATTCCTGTTTTATAAAATACCGTTCATTATTTCAGCGTGTAGCTGCAGGGCTTCAGCATCATATAGGACAAAACGAATCAGTTTAACCCGTTTTAAAAACGGTAGCATTTCTCCAACCGTCTTAAAAGCTATTGTAGCAGCCTCTGCCATCGGGTAACCAAAGATTCCGGTTGAGATTGATGGAAAAGCTATACTGCTAATTTGATGTTGTTCGGCAAGTTTAAGGGCATTACGATAGCAATCGGCCAGCAGAATTTTTTCCGGTTTATCGATACCATATACCGGCCCAAGGCAGTGAATGACAAAGCGATTGGGAAGATTATGCCCCCCGGTAATCACTGCCTGGCCAGGCTTGAGCAGGGCCAGTTGCCTTCCTTCCTTTTCTAATCCCGGCCCGGCTGCCCTGTGGAGGGCTCCGGCCACCCCGCCACCAGGTAGCAGTTCAGCATTAGCAGCATTAACAACCGCTTCCAGGTCAACCTGGGAAGCTATATCCCCTTTTACACATTCAACACTTATACCCCTGCATTCCAATTTCATAGTGTCGCCTCCACCAGCATTATACTAATATATTAACCGAATAAGTTTAGTTTATGAAGGTTACGTCAATAAAACAGCCCCGGTTTTTTAGAAACCGGGGCCGCTTTTTGAACAGTATTTATTAAGGGTTATACACCCGCCAGGGTTGAATACTCTTCCACATCAAAACCTATCACCAGGTCCCGACCATTACTTAAAAGAGGTCTACGCATGATCCTGGGATTTTCGTTGATTAAAGTTGCTGCCTGTTTATCATCAAGCGCTTCGATCTTTAAGCCCATTTTTTTAAAAACAGTACTCCCGGGGTTTAACAGCTCCTTAACAGTTAAATCCTTAAGGGAAGCCATCCTGATCAGTTCTTCTTCCGTCAGCGGTTCCCTGATAATATCGCGATATGAAAAAGTTACCCTTCTTTCCGAAAGCCACGCTTTCGCTTTACGACAGGTTGTTCAGGTTTTAACACAATAAAAATACAGCACTTTCAATACTCCTTTAGTCTCCGATTTTCCAGGCTTCCCAAACCCGGCCAACAAGGTCCGGCCCTGGCTTAAGCGACTTCTTGCCCGGTTTCCAGCCTGAAGGAGTAGGCTCGTTTGTCTTACGAACATGTTGGAATGCCTGAAGCTGACGAATCAGCTCATCAACATTGCGCCCAACCGGGGGAGTTAAAACTTCCATAGCCTGGATAACTCCGTCGGGATCGATCAGGAAACGTCCGCGCACATTAACTCCGCCTTCTTCGTCATAGACACCGTAAAGGGTACCGATTTTCCCCCCGGTATCTGCCATCATCGGGTATGGAACGCCTCCTTCAACCATCTTCGAAAGTTCAACTTCCTGCCAGATCTTATGAGTAAACTGGCTGTCTACACTACAGGATAAAACTTCAGCATCAAGATCCTTGATTTCTTTATACCTGGCGGCAACTGACGCCAATTCTGTCGGTCAGACAAAGGTGAAATCACCGGGATAGAAACAAATAATCACCCATTTGCCCTGGTAATCCGAAAGTTTAACTTTTTTAAAAGCCCCTTCATGAAAGACGTTTGCTTCAAAGTCAGGTGCTTTTTGGCCTACTTTTACACTCATAACCGATAACCTCCTGTATAATTATATATTTGTTTATAATTATATTCTATATTTTAATAATCATTCCTGCCAAATAAATAATTTTTATAATCCCCTGGTAAAAAAGCCGGTGACCTTCAGTTAAATCAATCAAAAAAGTGTGAAGAGTTATTAAATAAACAAAGACCCGCTCTATTTAAGCAGGTCTTTTGGTTTATAATACGGGCGCATCATTAATTCAACCGGATAATCAGGATTTGTTTCCTCTATAGTCGGGAGCCAGGTTAGTCTTTTTGAGACGCAGTGAGTTCAGCACCACATTCAGGGAACTCAGGGCCATCGCACCGGCACCGATAATCGGATGCAGCAGCCCCAGAAAAGCAACAGGAATTGCAATACTGTTATAAAACCAGGCCCAAAAATAATTCTGGCGTATTTTATTAAATGTAGCCCGCGATAATTTAATAGCTGATATTACCGACCCAAGGTTACCGCTCACCAGGGTAATGTCTGCAGCTTCAATCGCCACATCAGTTCCGGTCCCGATCGCTATCCCCACATTTGACTGTTTTAAAGCGGGAGCATCATTAATCCCATCTCCAACCATGGCTATCAGCCCGTGTTCTGACTGCAGTTTTTTTACTGCATCAACCTTTCCTTCCGGAAGAACTTCTGAGATAACTTCATTTATTCCAATCCGCAACCCTATCGCTTCTGCCGTAACATGATTATCCCCGGTTATCATTGCAGTTTTAAGGCCCATATTTTTCAGCTCTTTCACTGTTTGGACCGCCTCGTCTTTCAGGGTGTCAGCGACAGCAGCTATACCGGCCAGCGCTCCGCCAACAGCAATTAACACAATACTTTTTCCCTCTTCTTCATATAATGTTATTTGGTCTTCCACACTATCGAAAGAGACCCCGGCGGATTTCATAAAACGTCGACTGCCGGCAAGAACCATTTTCCCTTCAACGAAACCGCTGATTCCCTGTCCTGTTGCTGCCTTAAACTCGCTGACAGGAAGGCTGTCTAACCCTTCCTTCCTGGACCTGTCCACTATGGCTCCAGCCAGCGGGTGCTCTGAAACAGCTTCCAGGCTTGCCGCCAGAAGAAGTACGGATTTGTGAGCAAAACCGTTAAAAGTGCTGAAATCTGTTACTGCCGGCTGACCCCTGGTCAGGGTGCCTGTTTTATCAAAAGCTATTATTTTAACATCTTTCATTGTCTGAATTGCCTCGCCGCTGCGGATTAGTATCCCCTGTTCCGCTCCCATTCCACTGCCTACCATCAAAGCTGTCGGAGTGGCAAGACCCAGAGCACAGGGGCAAGAAATTACCAGAACAGCAGTCGCTGCCATAAAAGCCAGGGTTAGCACAGGTGCTTCAATATTGGTCCAGGGCAAGTCGAAAAATCTGATTACCGCCAAATGGAAACCTGGGAAAAGAAGCCAGGATATAAATGATGCCAGGGCAATCAGAATCACGGTCGGAACAAAATAACCGGTAACCCGATCGGCAAACTCCTGGATCGGCACCTTGGAACCCTGGGCCTCTTCAACCAGCCTGATTACCTGGGCCAAAAAAGTATCTTTACCAACCCTGGTTGCCCTGACCCTGAGAAAACCTTGCCCGTTAATAGTTGCCCCAATCACTTCACTGCCTATCATCTTCTCAACAGGTATTGACTCACCTGTAGCCATCGATTCGTCGACGCTGCTGCTGCCTTCAAGAACTACCCCGTCGGTAGGTATTTTTTCACCTGGTTTAACCAGCATTTCATGTCCTGCCTGCAACTGCTCCAGTGGAACATCTATTTCCCGGCCATTAACAATGATTCGGGCTGTTTTCGCTCCCAGAGCCAGCAGTTTTTTAATTGCCTGGGAAGCCCTGCCCCTGGCCCTGGTTTCCAGGTAACGGCCAACCAGGTGCAGCGCCATAATACTGGCAGCCATTTCAACAAATGTAGTCAGCGGATAAAAAAAGTTTAATAAACTTAAGAGGTATGGCAGGGCAGAACCAAGGGTTACCAGCGTATCCATGTTCGCGCTGAAACGTTTCAGGGCTTTTACAGTTCCCCGGTGAGTTTCCCAGCCGGCAACGAATACTGCCGGAAAAGCCAAAACCACCGAAATTGCAAAATAGCCTGGCAAAGGCTGAATAAACATATTGATCATCATCAAGACCATGATCACGGAAGCAAAGACAATGGCAAGCCACATTCTGGCAGCTGCCTGCCTGACTAGCGTTTCTTCACGATCTTCAGCAGTAGTATCCTGTTTTGCTGTTTCACTATTTTCCGCGCCATTGACAACCATGTAACCTGATTCGTTGATCAGAGAAACCAGTTTCTCCCTGCTGACCAGGGAATGATCATAACTGACATATGCTTTTCCGGAAGCAAAATTTACCCTAGCCCCGTTAACACCATCCACATTCTGTAATTTTGATTCAAGGCCCACTGCACATGAGGCGCAACTCATCCCTTCCACCAGGAAAACATTTTCTTTCAGTGATGGATCATCTTCAGGTTTTCCTTTAAAACCGGCATCCTCCACTTTTTGTAATAATTGATCCATAGAAATCAGCTCAGGATCATACTGCAAATAAGCCTTGGCCATTGCCAGGTTAACCGCTACTTCAATCACACCTTCCGTATCCTTCAGAGCCTTTTCCAGGCTGTTGGAACAGGAGGCACAATGCATACCTTCTATTAATAATGAAACTTTTTTCATTATACTCACCTTCGTCCATCATCTAGTTTCAGCAATAATGGCAAGAGAGCAGTTAATATAAAAGCTGCTGCTTCTCTGCCAAATCTTCCAGGCTGATCCGGCCAAGCTGATCTTCTATCGCTTCTTTAAGACCAATCCAGGCCAGGTGTGTTGAACAATGCTCCGAACGTTCACAGACGTTCGGATCATCAGCACATTCTACCGGGGCTACAGAGCCTTCCACGCTTTTAACTATTTCAAGCAGGGTTATCTCGCGGGGAGGCCTGGTTAAGGTGTAACCACCCCGGCTTCCTTTCCTTGTTACGACAAACGCATTAACACGAAGAGGAAGCATTACCTGCTCCAGGTATTTGAGAGAGATATCTTGTCTTGAGGCTATATCTTTTAGTTTAACCGGTTCACCCCCGGGCTGCATGGCCATGTCAACCATAGCCCTTATCGCATAGCGCACTTTCGTGGAGAGCTGCATAACCGTAACCTCCTTGTATGAAACTGTGCTCTTTCAGTTTCAACTATCAAATAAGGCCGTTGAGATGTATCTTTCCGCCAGGTCGGGGCAGATAACAACGATTAGTTTATTTTTGTTTTCATCTTTTTCAGTAATTTTCAAAGACGCATGAACAGCCGCACCTGCAGAAATTCCGACCAGCAAACCTTCTTCCCTGATCATTTTACGCGCTGTCTCAACAGCCTCTTCTCCTTTGACCCTGACTATTTCGTCAATCAGGTCAACCTGCAGAACTTCGGGGATGAAACCTGCACCTAAACCCTGTATTTTATGCGCAGCCGGTGTTCCGCCTGATAAAACCGGAGATTCATCTGGTTCCACCGCAACAACCAAAAGCGAAGGTTTTCGTTTTTTCAGTTCGCGGGCTACTCCCGTTATAGTACCGCCTGTTCCGACTCCCGAAACCAATATGTCAATCCTGCCGTCTGTATCAGACCATATTTCTTCAGCTGTCGTAACTGAGTGTATTTCGGGGTTGGCCGGGTTCGCAAACTGCAGCGGCATAAAGTAATTACTGTTTTCTGTAGCCAGTTTTTCGGCTTGTTCCACCGCTCCCTTCATCCCCAGGCTGCCAGAAGTGAGAATCAGCTCGGCTCCCAGGGCCCTGAGCATAATTTTACGTTCATCGCTCATAGTTTCAGGCATAACCAGAATACACTTGTATCCCTTTACTGCACTAACCATGGCCAGCGCTATCCCTGTATTCCCACTGGTCGGCTCAATTATTACCGAGCCGGGACCTATTATGCCTTCTCTTTCTGCAGAATATAACATGTTCAGGCCAATTCTGTCTTTGACGCTCCCTCCCGGGTTTAAAAATTCAAGTTTGGCCGCCAAACGGCCTTTTCCACCGGGATTGATCCTATCTAAGAAGACCATGGGAGTCCTGCCTATCAGTCCTGTTACATCTCCGGCTATATTCATATTTAACCTCCAGACCTATCTAAGCTTATATAGTAATATTATAGGATTTATATATTAATATATTATCAAAACGTCATTTTAAAGTCAACGCGGGCTGTGAAAACGCTTCTCTATTTTTGCGCAGCAGGAAAAGGAAAAATTATGTTTAATAGAATAGATTACAATGTTATTCGCTTCTATCCGGGCTGAAGCCCGATCAACTGCAGAAGGGAGCACTACAATGGAGCATTATGAAAAACTTGGTGTTTTTTATCTGGGCAGACCCTATAACCTGGCTGAGAAAAAGCCGGAGGAAGGGCTGCTTCTGTATGATTCGAAAGATATGGTTACTCACGGCGTATGTGTCGGTATGACCGGCAGCGGGAAAACAGGACTCTGTGTAGCGCTGCTGGAAGAGGCAGCACTCGACAATATCCCTGCCATTGTAATTGACCCCAAAGGAGATTTAACCAATCTGCTGTTAACTTTTCCTGACCTTAAACCGGAAGACTTCCGACCCTGGATTAACGAGGATGACGCCCGTAAGAAAGGGCTATCACCAGACGACTACGCAGAAAAACAGGCCAATTTATGGAGCAATGGCCTGGCGTCATGGAACCAGGACGGAGAAAGAATTCGTTATCTAAAAAATTCAGCAGAATTTGTCATCTATACACCGGGGAGTACGGCCGGAATACCGGTTTCCATCCTAGATTCATTTGCCGCCCCGGCTCCGGCTATCATTGAGGATCTCGAATTGCTGCAGGACAGGGTCAGCGGAACAGCAAGCAGTATTCTTGGGCTGATCGGGATCAGCGCCGACCCAATCAACAGCAGGGAGCATATCCTCATTTCAACCATTCTGAGTCAAGCCTGGCAGGAAGGTCGCGACCTTGATCTCGCTTCCCTGATTCAACAAATTCAAAACCCGCCTTTCTCGCAGGTTGGAGTAATGAGCCTGGAGTCTTTTTACCCTTCAAAAGACCGGTTTACACTCAGTTCACAGTTAAACAACCTGCTGGCTTCACCAAGCTTCGCCGGTTGGCTCCAGGGTGAATCACTGAATATTAACAGCCTGCTTCACACCACAAAAGGAAAACCTAAAGTATCAATTTTTTCAATTGCTCATCTTGGCGAAAATGAACGGATGTTTTTTGTTTCACTACTCCTGAACCAGGTTTTAAGCTGGATTCGTTCCCAGTCTGGAACTACCAGCCTGCGTGCCCTGCTTTACATGGATGAAATATTTGGCTTCTTCCCTCCCGTTGCCAACCCGCCATCCAAAGCCCCCCTCCTTACCCTGTTAAAACAAGCACGGGCCTATGGTCTGGGGATAATGCTGACTACTCAGAACCCGGTTGACCTTGATTACAAGGGCCTGGCCAATACAGGCACCTGGTTTATCGGGCGATTGCAGACTGAGAGGGATAAAATGCGCTTAATAGACGGGCTTTCCGGCGCAGCAGCAGCCGAGGGTGTTAAGTTCAACCGCAAAGAAATGGAGCAGGTAATTTCAGGCCTTGGACAAAGAGTGTTTTTGATGAACAATGTCCATCAGGCCGCTCCTCTTGTTTTTGAAACAAGATGGTGCATGTCTTACCTGCGCGGACCTCTTACCCGTAATCAAATCAAGAACCTGATGGACCCAATGCGCAGTCGGGTAAGTGAGGCTCTATCAAATGAACCAGTCGTTCATCAGGCCCCGTCCATTCAGGCACCTCCTGCTGACGAAATTACTGCAGAACCTGTTGTAACAGCTCCCGCTGACCAAACCCCGGGAGCAGAAGTCCGGGAAGATACAAAATCAGCCCCGGATAGCAGTGTTCATATTCTGCCTCCAGGTATTAACCAGGCTTACCTTCCGGTTCGCAGCAGACTCGGGGCAGGCGAAACAATAGTATACAGGCCAATGGCCCTTGGCAGCGCCCAGATGGCCTTTGTTAATGACAGGATCAACCTGCGCAAAAGCAGAGAGCTGCTGATGGCTACAGCTATTACTGATGATGTTTTCCCTGTTGACTGGAGCCAGGCTTTGAGGCTGGAAGAACTTGATCTTTCGGAAATTGAAACAGCGCCGGTTGAAGGAGCAGTTTATGAAAACGTGCCCGCTTCTGCGGCAGATCCTAAGAATTACACCAAATGGTCCAGGGAATATGTTGACTGGCTTTACAGAAATGAAGTACTCGAGCTAATGCAGAGCAAGCAGTTTAAGCAGGTTTCGGAGCCGGGTGAATCGGAAAGAGATTTTAGAGTTCGCTTACAGCAGAACGCCCGGGAAGAACGTGACGCAGCAATGGATAAACTGCGGCAGAAATATAATTCCCGCATTACCACCATGGAAGAACGGGTTCGCAAAGCAGAACAGGCTGTCAGCAGACATGAAGACCAGGCTAAACAACATAAAATGCAGACAGCCATATCGGTAGGCACAACCCTGCTTGGTTCTTTCCTGGGAAAATCCGCAATCAATGCTTCAACCCTGGGAAGAGCTACTACTGCAGCCAGGGGAGCAGGCAGAGCTATCAGCAAGCAGGAAGATATTAAGCGGGCAGTTGAAACACTGGAAGTCCAGCGCCAGAGGCTTGAGGAGCTGGAGGAAGAATTTAGGCGTGAAACAGATTTACTGGCTGCTGCCATGGATCCGCTCACGGAAGAACTTGAATCTTTTACAGTTAAACCGCTCAAGAAAGATATTATGCTTAAAATGTTTGCCCTGGCCTGGCTGCCCTATCGCCGAACCGCGGCAGGCCTGGCCGAGCCGGCCTGGTAAAATAATTAAAGCGCCCCCGCAGGGGCGCTTTAATTATCTCTGCCTGATTTCTATCAACTCATCATTATCATCAATCGCTTCATATACTTTTTTCTCTCCGTACTTTAGAATATCTGCCATAGCTTGAAAAGCACCTTCCCGATCCCGTTCTTTTAAAGCCGAGATAAGCTGTAAATTTAAAACAAGAGATGTTTCTGCCGCTCCCTGTAATGAATAGAAAAACTCGGTAAAAAATGAGTATATAGGTTTAAAGGACTGAAATATAAGACGGCTGATTACGTTACCGGAAATAGATACTATCTTGTAGTGAAAATCATAATCACACTCTGATAAAACAAATATCTGATCAAGGTTTTCCTTTTTCCTCTTCAGGTTTTCACCGAGATATTTTAAATCATTGTCGGTCACCCGCTGAACAGCATCAGCAGCGGCACTGGTTTCTGTCGTATACCTGAAATTTAACAACGAGTCCAGTGTCTGTCGGTCAATTACGCGGCGGACATGCAGTGTCTGAACGAGAGTATCAAGCGACCCGTTCCGGTAAAAATCTCTGATATATGTTCCGCTCTGCGGCAGGGTTTCGACATAACCGTTCTGAGCCAGCATGGCTATTGCTTCCCGGACGGCGAAGCGGCTTGCTTTATACCTGACCGCCAACTCGCGTTCCGGAGGTAATTTGCTGCCAACCGGGTATGCTTCATTGATTATATCGTTTCTTATTTTTTCAAATATTACAGCAGGAAGTCCTACACTCATTCTTTACAACCTTCTTTCCATATCTCTTACATACTTGCGCTTAGCTCACAAGCTTTATAAATAAAAAGCGCAATTAGTATTGCTTGACAATTGGTTATACCAATCATATAATTTGGTATAACCAATTATACATTAAATTGACAGAATAAAAAAGGAGGGTGATTATGCAGGGTAAAAAAGTCTTATCTTCCCGCTTCATCAGATTTTGCCTGTCTGGAATAATCATTGTTCTGATCTTAATGAGCGGTTCAACGGTGCTTGCAGATGAAGCTTTATACAGGGATTTGTCACGGGCTTCCCGTGACAGCGAGCTGACGCTCTTCAACAACCTGATCCGGGAAGGGCAAAACCTGAACTGGAGTGAAGCCGAATTAGTCGAATTTGAAGGTAACCTGAGATATTTAGAGACAGAAGGGCAAACAACAGATGACGACCTGGGCGGCTTATTCCTCGTACGCAGGCTTGATGGTGAACTGTATATTGTTTCAATGCCCCCTGCTTCTGAAATGGACCAGACCGGGGAAGCAGATTATTATGCCGGCCTGGATGGTGTTCTTGGTGATAAGCTTGTTTTCAGGGGTATGCTAATCGACGGAACTGTTGACAACACTGGGTACACGTTTATCCGTTTTACTGAAAAGCCCGAACAACTGCTGTTGGACAGGGTATTTAAAACATCTGTTGTATTCATGTTCTTTTTTGTTATGCTCGGCATGGGCCTTACCCTGACGATTAAAGACTTTGTACGCGTTTTTAAACAACCAAAAAGTATAATAATCGGGCTTATCCTGCAGTGGATCCTGATGCCTCTGCTGGCGCTGGGCATGGCTTATGCCCTCGGCTTTTATCACAGCTTTCCCTTTATTTATGCTGGACTGGTATTAATCTGCGCCTGCCCCGGCGGTGTAACATCAAACCTGATGACCTATTACGCCAAAGGAGACCTGGCCCTGTCGGTGTCTTTAACCTCCATTTCTACAGTGCTGGCTCTCTTTTTTACCCCGCTGATTCTTACCCTTTTCTGCAGCAATATACCAGATATAAATGTTCCTGCCGGCTTAATCGTCCAAACCATTATCGGCTTGGTTCTGGTTCCCCTGATCATTGGAATGTCCATCCGAAATAAATGGCCTTCTATTGCTAAAAAAGCTACGCCATTCTTTTCAGCCCTGGGGGTTTTCGCCTTATTAATGGTAATCGGTGTGGGTATATTCACCAATGCAGAGAAATTTGCCGATACCGAGAGATATAGCCTGCTTTTCTACATTATGGTGGTTTTTCTATCCATCCTTGGTATGTATCTGGCGCTGGGTGTAAGCAAGCTGCTTAAACTAGCGAACGTTCAGGCCCGTGCTATTTCTATGGAGGTCGGCCTGCGCAATTCAACCCTGGCGGTAACCATTACCCTGCTCATCCAGGACCTGATGGGCGATTTTCACAGCTCCATGTTTGTTACAACAGCCATATACGGCATAACTATGTATATAACAGGATTCTTAATGATTACTGTGTTCAAAAAACTACTGCCACTAGAAAACAATCAGGTCAAAGATCCAGAGACGCTCGCCGATGAAGTTTAGTCAGCAAAAAGATCGAACATTCGATCGCCTTTAATAATATCGAAAGGAGTGCTAAAAATGAAAGTTGAAAAAATCGAACTGTATCACATCTCTATTCCCCTGCCGAAAGCTTTTTATCCATCCTGGATACCCGGCTATCCTCAAAAATTTAATCGCAGCACTTTGATCAAGATCACAACTGATGATGGCATTGTCGGGTACAGTGCCGGCATGGCCATGGAAGAAGAACGCGAAGGGCTGGGGTCACTTCTCGGCCAGTATCTGATCGGACAGGAAGTTGAAAAACTCGACGAGGTAACCCAGCTATTACGGGAAGCATCTTACCTGGGCTGGCGAAACAACTGGATTGAAGCAGCCTTCTGGGATATCATCGGCAAAAAAGAAGGCAAACCGGTTTACGAACTACTTGGTGGAAAAGGAGGAAAAATAGAAACCTACTGTTCAACCGGTGAAATTCATGAACCTGGTAAGAGAGCCGAAGAAGTTCTGGCCATGCGGGAAATGGGTTTTAAAATTCTAAAACTACGAGTTCACGATCATGAACTCAAAGATGATATTGCCCAAATAAAAACTGTCCGCGAAGCAGTCGGAGATAAGATAAAACTTGGGGTAGATGCCAACCAGGGCTGGCCGGTAACTATAATAAATAAGCCCGCAATTTGGGATTTGGAGCGGGCAACAGAATTTGCCAGGGCCTGCGAAGAATATGACTTCGGCTGGCTGGAAGAACCCCTTGATATGTATGCCTTTGACGAAATGGCAGAGCTGAGACGCCGCACCAAGACCCCTATCGCTGGCGGCGAACTGACCCCCGGATGGCATGAGCATAAAATACTTTTCGAGAAAGAATCACTCGATATATATCAGCCAGATGCTACCTTTTCCGGCATCGACACCGCAGTGAAAGTAATGAGAGAGGCGTTAAAAAGAAATTTGAAATTCAAACCTCATACCTGGACCAACGGGGTTGGCTTTGCTATTAATCTGCAGATAGCCGCAGCCAGTCCCCATCGTGAACCGATCGAATTCCCCTATGAGCCACCAGCCTGGATACCCAAATACCGCGATGCAATCATGAAGAACCATTTTATGATCGACAGCGATGGATGTGTCACAATACCAGACAAACCAGGGCTTGGTTTTGAAATCGATGAAGAAGCGCTAAATCGCTTTGGTCGCAAATTTTTTGAAATGACCAGCAAAGGTTTGGCCATGAAAACGATCAAACAGCGTGGGCTTTTCGATGCTCTGAAATTGGCCAAAGCCAAAAAGAAAGGTTAACCCCTTATTTAAGGCAGATTTATCAGGGCCGCCCTGCTAATTCAGGGCGGCCCCGTTGTTAATTTCTAAGGTAGTCCTTAAAATATGATATTTTTCACGAAAAGAATCAATTACAGCGGATGCCGGATACACTGCTGCCTTCAGCTTTTAACCTTCTACTTCCTGCTGTTGATTGCCGCCAAACCAGACAACTCTCTGTGGAAAAGGAATCTCTATCCCTGACTCCTCCAGCTCATCTTTAAAAACCCGGAGCAGCTCCATTTTCACTGCAAACCACTCTTTTGCAGGCGACCAGATTCTAATCATGATATCCACGCTGTTATCACCAAGAGTTTCAACATATACCTGCGGCTTGGGGTTAACCAGGGCAAGAGGATGCTGGTCAATTATTTCCTTAATAATTTTTATAGCCTTCTCGGCATCATCAGCATAGCTGATACCAACAGAATATTCAAAACGGCGGACAGGGTTGCTGGTATAATTGGTTATGCTGGAAGTAAAAACAGTTTCATTGGGAATACGGATAAAATTTCCTTCCAGGGTGCGGATGGTAGTGGAGATAATATGAATATCTTCAACAACCCCCATCTGCCCGGAAATATCAATTAAATCACCAATTTTAACCGGTCTTTCACCCATCAGGAACAGGCCTGAAATCAGGTTGCCAATAATGCTCTGGCTGGCAAAACCAACGGCCAAAGCAACTATACCGCCGGCGACCATTAACCCTGAAGGCTCAATTCCAATAGTCGGCATAATCCACAGGATAGCAACTATTATCAGTCCATAGCTAACCAGCTTGGTTAAAAGGTCAAGGTTTTCCCTGCTCATTCTTTCTTTCAAAGAACGCCGCAGCTGCACAGATAATATTTTTGCCAACATCAGGGATGCCAAAAATATAATGAGAGCTATTAAAAGATTCAACCAGGTTACCGAACCGTAAACAATATTATTCAACCATTCGATCATCCTAATAACC
>Ga0334895_1000255_pt1 | contig 85259 bp, 128 predicted proteins | sample GraSluR3_MG_7_FD_207229 | JGI IMG/M metagenome (GOLD analysis project Ga0334895, IMG submission 207229) | Sludge microbial communities from methane-producing bioreactor in Wageningen University, Netherlands - Granular Sludge_31_05-R3 | ecosystem: Engineered > Bioreactor > Anaerobic >... | reverse complement strand
ACTAAAGAATTCGTTTATATCACGCAATTACTTGATCACGGGCAGTTCTGTTTAGACGCATATATCTCTCGATTCTCTGATTTGGAGACAGGAAAGAAAAAAGATGACGGAAGGAAATAAAATTTTACAGTATATAAGAGAGGATGATATGAATACCATACAAATACAAGATGTAATATTACACAAAAATAAATATTATACTCAAGTTTTTATTGTGATTAATAGAAGCCCTATATTTAAATACGAACGTAAAGAGAATTGGTTGATTGCTGAAGATTCTGGATTTTTTAGTTTTTATCAGTATATTCCACCGAGCAAAGGGTTTTATGCTTTTGCTGGCAGAGAGTTTACGATTCCCATGGTAGATGGGACGTTTGAAAAAGCCTATGGTCAATGGTGGGATGGCGTTCCTAGCGAATACCTGGATTTGCTAGTATCAACAGGATGTTCAACCCTTGTTGAATTGGATCGTTGTTATGTTTTTTATGGAGGGCGTTATTTTTATAAATCGCTAGTAGCCGAGTGGCTTCTTAATAACGAACCTAGTAATAATTATAATAAATATTGTAAGAGTAGTCCTTATTTCGGAAAACATACGATTGATAGTCGTTGGTAAAAATAATTCTTTACTTTCAGGAGAGAATGGAGTAGAAGGTAGGTCAAGTGGAACCAAAAGGAGAATTTTTATGAATATTGATAAACTTTGGGAAGAATATTGGGAAGCGAAGGAATTACCGGATGAGATGTTCATTGCCCCGGAGTGGTTGTATGATGCTAGGTGCGTTGTTAAAAAATGTAAAGAATAAACATGAATACATTCCTTACATTTTTAATCACAGCCCAACTATTTCTGCCCACCACGCATCACTTTAAAGAGAAGCAAGTGGACGCTATGTGGTTACGGCAGCGAGTTGAAATGATGCTGATCTTGGCGGATATTCCGCTTAATGAACGATTTGTTGATCTTATTATTGGTACAGCCGCAGTTGAATCCGATATGGGGAATAACCTAGGTGATGGGAAGTACGATATTGGAATATACCAAATAAATAGACTAACACATAAAGATATTCATAAAAGGATTCTTCCAAGATACCCGACGATTAAATCCTTTATAGATAAATACGTTAAAAAGCACGGAATAAAGCAGAGTAACTATATAATTGAATATCAGATTTTGTTGGCGATGGTGTATTATATTGATCGAACACACGGAAAGTGCTTGACTATTTCGGAAGGTTGTGGTATAGATGATTTGAGTTTGGTGTGGAAATCCATATATAATACCAATCTAGGAAGAGGCACACGAAAAGACTTTATGGATAAGTATAAAAAGTATATAGGAGAGGTTGATGATGGATTTTAAATCTTTTCCTAAATTGTGGGCATTGGGACAACCTTGGGTGAAGGATATTTTTGAAAATGAAGTTGAAATCACGGAAAAAGTGGATGGTTCTCAATTCTCATTTGGAAAGATCAATGGAAAGTTGATGTGTCGTTCTAAGGGTAAGATTATGGAATTGGACGCACCAGAGAAAATGTTTGCTAAAGGTGTAGAGTATATTAAATCAATAAAGGACAAACTTCCTGATAATATTCAGTTTTACGGGGAGTATCTTCAGAAACCAAAACATAACACTCTTTGCTATGACAGGACACCTAAGAATTTTATTTCCCTTTTTGGTATGATTAAAGAAGATTGTTTTGTTTCTGATTACGATGAACTTGTATTGTGGGCAAATATTCTTGATTTAGAGGTGGTTCCGCTTATTTACAGAGGAAAAGCCACGCCAGATGTGATAAATGATCTTCTTACGAGGCAATCTTTCCTTGGAGTTGTGGAAATAGAGGGGGTGGTTGTTAAGAACTATGAAAAGGACTATATGATTGGCGGTCAATATTTCCCAATCATGTGTGGTAAATACGTTTCAGAAAAGTTCAAGGAAGTTCATAATAAAAATTGGAAAAAGGAGAATACCGGAAAGGGTAAATGGGAAACTTTCTGTGAACAGTATAAAACCCCTGCCCGATGGGATAAGGCGGTGCAACATCTAAAGGAAAATGGAACACTCGAACAATCCCCGAAAGATATTGGTAATCTTATTAAAGAAATTCAACGAGACATTGAAGAAGAAGAGAAGGAAAATATCAAGGAAGCCCTTTGGAATATCTATGGTAAGGATTTGAACAGAGTTGCCACAAACGGATTTCCTGAATGGTACAAGCAACAACTTATGAAGGGAGAAATATAGATGAAAATTGACGCGCAAGCCTTTAATCAGTTCCTTACCAAGTTCCATTTCACACAGCGGATTGAAACCGTTGTGTTTGAAGAGAGGGAGGGGAACCTTTCAATTGTAGCTAGGGACGGTGATCTTCTTATTCTTGGCGTATATGACGAGGATTGGAATCAGGAAGTGCCCATTGGAGTTCATTTGAAGTCTCTGCTTTCCTTTCTTAAAAATCAGGAAGAGATTGATGTAATTGTGACAGACCGCATGATGCTGAAAGGAAAAGGCTCTCTTAACTACAAGCCCATCAATCCGCAGTATGTAGCGTCTAGGCCGGAACTCAGTGTGGATATTTTTGCGATGCCGGGAGAATTTGATAAGCGTTGTTATATCACCAAGGAGGATAAAGGATATTTACAGAACCTTCTTTCTGTCAGCGAGAGTGAATTGGTTAATTTTGATTGGAAGGGCATTTCTTCTGGTGATGATACGGGAAATATTATTCGATTTGACATTGAAACCGGGCTTGATGAAGGACAGGAAATCAGTGTCAAGAAGGCTACGTTGTCCGATGTTTTGAAGAAAGAACAAGAGGCTATTATCAAGTTCTCGGATACCATTACGGATTCTATTCTTGTGGCGTCTTCTGATATTTATTATGCAATTCAAGCGGATGTGAGGTAAAATAGGTGAACGAAGTAACTGTTTCTGTAAAGTATTCCTTTGATGTTGAATGTCCTAACTGCGGGCATGAGTTTGATTGTGCGGATATGGATTACGAAGGAGATATTTCCCAAGCTGTATTTTGTGGAAAGATGACTGATTTTTGTGAGGACATTTATTGTCCTAAGTGTGATTGTGCTATGACTTTGACTGAAGTTGAATTTTAGGATTTTATAAATGTGGTTCAGCACCTACCGACCAAAGACGCTAGATGAACTCTCCCTGGAGAAAGAGACAAAGGACTTTCTTGATTCTTGCATTGAGAAACAGGATATTCCCAATCTTCTTCTCACAGGAAAGGCCGGTTCTGGAAAAACAACCATAGCAAAAATTCTAACCTCTCAAATTCCCTCAACGGTGCTTGAACTCAACGGCAGTTCAAAAGACAGGGGAATTGACACTATGCGCGGAAAGGTGGCTGATTTTGCCTCCTCTCTAAGCAAGAATCTAAATGTTGTTTTTATTGATGAAGCGGATGGCCTCACACCAGACGCTCAAGATGCGCTCAAGAACACCATTGAGCAGTTTCATAAAACATGCCGGTTCATATTCACTGGAAATAACATTCACAAGTTCACCGATCCTATAAAGAGCCGGTGTATCTCTTTGAAGTTTGAGCAGTTTCCTAAGAGAAAGGTTATTGGACTTTGTAAGGATATTCTGGATAAGGAAAAGATTGAATATGACTTAACCAATATTAGAGAAGTTGTAGAATATACATATCCAGATATTCGTTCATGTATCAATATGTTGGAATATTGTTCTCATTCTGGAACTCTTGTGGTCAAGAACATGAATGAGTTTCAGGAGGATTCCAGGATTCTTGTTGAGCATATTGAAAATGGTGATTTGGTTTCTATTTTTAAGTTTGCCGAGAAGTGTAATGATTTTGAGAAGTTCTACAGATTCCTCATTATGGAATATGCGGAAGAGAAGAAAAACTTTGAAATTTGCTTGACAACCGCTGAATGGTATGGTATGAATGGGGCTGCGGTTGATAAGGTAATTCCTTTTGTGGGAATGTGCACGGAACTTATGACTAAGATAAATGTAACCCCCAAATTTAAGAGGTAGGAAAGATGTTTCAAATTCAAGTATTAAAATCAACCACTGGATTGAAAATAGATGATTGTGTAAAAGTTTTTTTTCGTGGAGAAGATATTTCTGAATATATTGATACGGATAGTGTTGAAATGGAAACAACTTTTTATGATAACGGGGGTAAGCAAACATGGGCCAGTCTTCCTGTTCCTGTTGAGATTATTGAAGAAGAACCTCCTTTGACTGAAGAAGAATATGAAGCTTTGATTGACCTCGATATTTTCCCTGTTGGTTGTGAAACTTGCCATCATTATTTTCCCTATGAGGATAATATATGTGGAGGTTGCAGAGTTCCGTTTAGCAATTGGGAGGCTGAAAATGCGATTTAAGAATCCACAAAATAGTTACATGGAAGAGGTTTCCAATTTCTGTATTCTCTGGACTGCTTTGTTTGGTCCGATCTATTTCCTTTTTAGAGGGGTATTTCATCATGCTTTGATTTCATTCTTTCTTGCTGTTCTTACCTGGGGATTGTCTAATGTTATTTATGCGTTTGCTGCCCCTAGTATTCTGGAAAATCATTATATGCGTAAGGGATGGGAGCGGGTGGAATGAATTTCTACCAACGCCGCCTAGGTGTACTATCCAAAAAGCATTTCAAATTGGTTCAACGACTGAATCAGTTGCGATCAAAAATTATTGGGCTTGTTTCGGATAAAGTACAATGGTCGGACTTCTTTGTTCCTAAAGACAAGAACGTGTTTGATAAAGAAGTGATAGATAAGATCATGGAGTTCCATAGATGTTCATATAAGCACGCTGTTCAGATTATTCTAATTGAAGGATATGAAAATGTTAGAAAGAATATGGGGTTGAAGAAATGACTCTAAAAGAATATTATGAATTGCTGAAAAAGCACGACTGGTTTTATCAAATGTCGGATGATCATTATTATTTCAAACTTGGAATGTCTGAACGATCAAAACTGAGGGCTTTAGCAGAGCAAAGTGATAAACATTATAGTTTATATAAGAAATTTGCTGTATATGCAGAGAAGGCGCTGACAGGAAACAAGTCTGCAAAGATGCCGGATTGTCCAAAGGAGTAGCCATGGGACGTAAAATTAAAGGTATAGTAAACGAGGAGGGTCGCACTTGTACTAAGTGTGGTGAAACCTTTGACAAGAAACACCCGCAAGCTCATCACATAACTCCTGTTGTATGCAGTCCAAGGGAACAGGTAGACACTGAAAATGGAATTTGTGTATGCAGTCCAATGGAACAAGTAGATATTGAAAACGGTATTTGTGTTTGCAAGGAATGTCATATCAATATTCATTTAAATCAAGAAGGTATTACTTACGCAGAGTTGATCAAGGTCGGTAACAGCACAAACGAAGACAACAACAATATCGACAAAGAAGATTAAAGGACAGGTATGGGTTTTTTCTCGGCTATAGAAAGCACCAAACCAGATTGCGGAAATTGCGGCCTTTACAAAGAAGCCGGTACCCCGCAAATGGGAGTATTTGGCAAAGGGAATAAGAGAATTCTAATTCTATCAAAAGCCCCTAATGCCCAACAAGACAGGGTAAGTAATCTACATGCGGGAGAAGCAACACAACTATTTGCAGGGGAACTGGAAGCAGTAGGGATTGATCTATTTAATGATTGTTGGGTAACGAGTGCTATTGGGTGTTACGGAAAGGAAACCGATTCTCAGAAACTAAAAAAGAATGTAGATAAATGTCGAAATCGAGTTAAGAAATTAGTCAAACGACTAAAACCTACTCTTATAGTCTGTTTAGGCTCGACTGCTATTTATTCTGTATTTGGTGAGAAGAGAGGAAAAGAACAAATAACCGGAATAAGTGTTGAGACATTTCGGGATTTTCTTATTCCTTGTTACGAATATAACTGCAATGTTATCGCAATACACCACCCCGTTGCGGCTCTTCAAAACAGTGATGATATGTTTTGGATGGCTCTTTGGAGAAAGGATATTGCAGAGATTGCTAAAAATTATGATAAACCTATCAAAGAAAGAATAAAGCATAGAGATAAAGTAATTTGTCTTTATAACTATGAAGAAGTGGTTTCAGCTCTGGAACATCTAAACAATACTTGTCCTGAATGGTGCGTACATGACTATGAAGGAACCGGAACCGATATTTTTATTGAAGGTTCCCGTATTGAATCTATTTCTTTTGCTCCTATTTATGATATTAGCAACTATAAAAGAAAAGAACAAAAAGCCTACGCACTTCCTTATCAAAGATTAAACCATTTCACAGCAGAGCAGCAGGAACATATTAAGAAACTGTGGATTAACTATCTTTCCAATGAAAAGATAAACAAGATAGCACATAATCTAAATTTGGAATATAGTTGGGAATTGGTTGGTTTTGAAACCGACACTAAGGGGATTTATTGGGATTCCATGGTGGTTCAGAATCAAATAAACTGTACTCCTGGCACTAGAGGTTTAAAACATCTTGCTTTGATGTATGAAGGTGAGTTGGGGTATGGCGCAGAAGCAAAGATGTATTTTGAGCGTAAGCAGGAGAATGGGTTAAACTATATTCACGAATTTCCTCTTTCTAAACTTCTTCTTTACAACGGACTTGATTCCTTGCTTAATGCCTATCTTTTTGCAGAACAATATAAATACTTTCATTGTGATTCAAAAAGAAAGTTCAAACCAAGAGAGGCGGTTTTCTGGTATAACAAAGTAGCCAAGGAAATGGCACGGTATCATGCTGAAGGAGTTAGAGTTGATCTTGATTATTTTTCCAAGGCAAAGAAAGAGCTTCAGGAACAGTATGATTTAATTCTAGAAGAACTCAATAACACCAAAGAGGTTAAGGTGTTTGTTGAAAAAGAAGGACGGCTGCCGAATTATGGATCATCTCCTGATCTGAGGCTTCTTTTCTTTGACCACGGAAATCATGAAGTTGTCAAAGAAACTAAGGGAGGAATGGCTTCTGTTGATAAAGAGTCTATGCACGAATTGAAAGGAGCGTGTGCAGATAAACTGTTGGAACTTCGTAAAATTGATAAAGTAATAAATACATATATATCACAGTTTGAAACCTATGCGGTAAACGGCAGAGTGCATCCGTCTTTCATGGTGATGCTTAAAACCATGCGAACCTCCTGCAATAGTCCTAATCTTCAAAATGTCAGCAAGCACGACGAGTTTCAAAAGAAGATTATCAGAAGAGGAATTATTGCGGATAAGGATTGTCATTTTGCAGAGATTGATTATTCAGCTTTGGAATTATGGTTGCTGGCATTTATTTGCAACGATCCTGTTTTCCTTGAAATGTTAAATACACCTGGAGTTGATTGTCACAGTGAGTTCACGCAATTCTGGTTTGACTTTCATCCAGATCAGGTAGCAAAGAAGATCAGAAACTTTTCCAAATCAGGCATATCCTTTGCACAAGCCTACGGTTCAAATTATTGGGCATGTGCGAAGAAGACTTGGGAATGGTTGATGAACGAAGAGGTTTTGACAGGAGATGGGATAACGCTTGAAGAGCATTTGAGAATAAACGGAATAAAGTCTGAAAGAGATTTTATCAATTATTGGGAACGCAAGGAGGCAGAGTATTGGGATAAATTTCATGTGTGGAGGCAATATCAAACAGACACATTGGATGTTTATTTGAAGAATGGTTATGTTGAGACTCCTTCTGGTTATAGGCGCAGAGGGTTGATGAGCAAAAATAAATGTCTCAACACACCTTCTCAAAATGCGGGAGCTTTTTGTTTGCTTACTTCTGCTTGTTATATCAATGAAGAAGCAAGAAAACAAAAAATGAAGTCCCGGTTGATGCTACAGGTACATGATAGTAATGGAGCATCTATTCACAAAAATGAGGTGCAGGACTTTTTAAATCTTGTGGAATATGGTATGACTGATTGGACGTTTCAGCAGTTTCCATTTCTAAAAAAGAAGCTGGCAGTGGAAGTTGAAATGAGTCCAGAACCTAATCAGTCTTGGTATGATTTGGTAGAGTGGGTTAAAGATGAGAATGGAATTTGGAAACCTAAACAATAAAAAGAAGTAAAGGAAGTAAAAATGAAAACTGTATTTAAAGTTGAATGTGAATTTAATATGGGTTTTTATGAATTGTATGAAACAGAAGAACTTGCCTATAACGATATTGAGAATGTAGATTGGAAATGTGAAACAGGAATGGCTCTATCGGAAATATTAGATGAAGGACTTCTAAGTGTAACTGAAATTAAAGTTAAAGGAGAAGAATAATGAAAACAATTTATTTGGCCTGTCCCTACACACACGAATCACCGGAAATTATGGTTTACCGCTACGCGGAAGTCACACGAGTCACGGCAGAATTAATGATGGATGGCTATAATGTATTCAGCCCTATCACACACTCCCACCCTATTGCGGATTGGATGCCGCATGAGTTTCAAACGGATGCTGATTTTTGGCTTGACCGAGATTTGAAGTTTCTTGATGTTTGTGATGAACTTTGGGTTCTTTGTCTGGGTGGTTGGAAGGAATCCAGGGGAGTTGCCAGGGAGATTCTTTCAGCAACAAAGCAAGGAAAGAATATTATTTATCTTGAACCGAATACGAAGGAGAATTAAATGAGTCTTGTTGAAAAACTTCATATTAACAAGTTCAAATTGGATGAGGAATTGCAAACAGTAGCTGCCGACCTTCAGGAGTATGGGGAGCGACACACAAAGGCCGTATCAAAGCGTGACAGGGCTAAACTGGCACTTGAAACCTTGGTTGCCCGGTTGACCTTGAATGTAAGCAAGAATTGGCAAGAACTTGGTTTTGACAAGGCTCCCACGGTTGCTCAGACGGATGCGTTTATCAAGACAAATGAGGAATATCAAAAGTTATCCGAGAAATTGCTTGACATTAACGAGGAAGTCAGTTATAATTCAGCCACGTTAAATTCACTTCAAGCCAAGCGTTCCGCTCTCGGTAACATGGTTTCTCTTTTTCTTTCGCAGTATTGGTCAGATGTTCCCCTGGAAGAAACACAGACTCAACTACATAAAACAATGCAGAGGCGTAGAAGCAAAAATGACTGATTTAGAGAAAATTGAGTTTTATGAGACATTTCTATCAATCATAGCGCAAGAGGACGATCCTTATAACTACGGTTCCTTGCTTCCTGTGTTTGCTAATAAGGCCATTAATTTGGATGCCACTTGTGATGGTTGTGTGAATGAATATAAGAACACTAAACGTAACAGGGATTCAGGAGAAGTGCCGTGTAATGATTGTTTGAATTGTGATTTTTGGTTTCCTACAGTTGGTTATGTGGAACAGTATTTTGATATGTTAAACAGTGTTGCAGAAAAAGAATAGAAAGGGAGAATTAGAATTATGAGTAGGATTAATCGTCGGAATATGTTTGCTGGTTTTGACCCTGAGAAAGACAAGGCTGCGGTTGAGGCGGCGGCTTCTGATCAAGCGGGAGCAAAGCGTAATAAGTGGAGTGAAGAGTTTGCTGTACTACCTATGTATATGAATCGTAATGGGCAGAACTTCATCGACATGATTCCGTTTATGTCGGAGGAGAATTTTGCTAATCTTCGGAAGGGGGAACCCAATTGGCGACTGATTTATAAACAGCATGTGAATGTCGGACCTAACCGGGAGACTATTGTTTGCCCGAGGTGTTTTGGTGAAAGGTGCCCTATTTGTGATGCCTATGATGAGGTTCGGTTCAACTTCCCTGGTGAAAAGGGTAGCAAGGAGAACAAGGAATATTATACCAACGTGGTAAAGCCGCTTCAGCCGAAGGCTCGTGCGCTTTATTCTGTTGTGGATAGGAAGGATAAGGAATCCTCTGACAAGGGTGTTCAATACTTCGACATGGCTACGTTCTATATTGAAGAGAACATTGATGCCTACGCAAAGGATCGTCGTGGAGAGCCGATCTTCTATATGGACGCTGACGATGGGCGTATTATTAACTATGAGTGGATTGTGGATGAAGAGGCACGTAAGAAGGGACAGCAGTCTGCTCCTGATTTCAAGATCGTGGGACTTCTTGACCGGGAACTTCCTCTTGAAGATGGCACAATGGAAGCATATCAAGTTTCTGATGAAGAACTTGAAATGGTGAAGCCTCTTGGTAAGTGGGTATTCAATATCGCTTCTTATGACGAGATTAAGGAAATGATGGAAGGTTCTATGGTGACTACCCCTGCCAGCAAGGAATCCACGGATGAGCAGCTTGATGACGCATTTGGTAAGCGTATGCGTCCTGAAGAAGATGATGACGATTCTGTTCCTTTTGAGGTAGAGAAGAAGGAAGAGAAGGAAGAGAAGACGGTTGAAAAGCCCTCCCGTTCTCGGTCCCGTGCTTCCAAAGGCGATGAAAATCCTGTGGTACAGAAGATTAACGCCCTGGCCACGATGGAAGATGTTGATGCATACTGCGAAGAAAATGAGATCGATGTATTTGCCGATGAGTTCGATAGCCTGGAAGATTTTAAGGTCGCTGTGCTTGAGTTTGCACTGAATAAGTAGTGGTTAACAGCCCTCTCTACTAAGAATGGTGGAGGGGGCTTTAGGGGAGCTATGTTTAGTTATACAAAGATGGAAGCCGAGAAAGACGGGGTGTTTTTTTATAACGTTACTTTGGAAGAGCCAATTGGTTCTTTTATGGTAGGAGATATTGTGCCTTATGTGTACCTTTCCTTCAAAACCGGAGTAATAACCTTTGGAACAGATGTTGGGGATGCGGAGACGGTGGACTACAACTTTCATATCAGTATATTTAAAAATAATACTTAAAGTTTGTTATGGGACGCAAAGCTAAAGGTATAATAAACGAGGAGGGACGTACTTGTATTAAGTGCGGTGAATTTAAGGTGTGGAGTGAGTTTAGTAATAGTAAGAGTGGAACAAGAGGGAAGCAGAATAAATGTAAAATGTGTGCTAAGCAGAATAGTAAGAAATATCGTGAAGAAAATTGTGATGTTATAACAGAATATCAAAGACAGTATTACGAAGAAAATCGTGATGTTAAATTAGAACAACAAAGACGATATTACGAAGAAAATCGTGATGCTAAATTAGAATATCAAAGACAGTATCGCGAAGATAATCGTGATGTTATAGCAGAATATCAAAAACAATATAAAACTTCGCCCGCTAAATACGAAATATATAAAGACCAACTAACACCTTTTGAATCTCCTAGAGAAACAGTAGATGGTTATTTAGAAGTAAGATGTGCTACTTGCAGAGAGTATTTTACTCCTACTAATCAACAAGTACAAAATAGAATAAAGGCGTTAAAAGAAAATAAAAGAGAAAACAGACTCTACTGTTCCAATGCTTGCAAAGAATCCTGTTCTGTCTATAAAAAAGTAAATACCCCAAGGGATTCAAAAAACCTTCAAACAGAGAGTACCAACCAGAATTTAGAGCTATGATCCTTGAACGTGACAACTACACCTGTCAAGTATGCAGTGAATCCTTTGACAAGAAGCACCTACAAGCACACCATATAACTCCTGTTGTATGTAGTCCAATGGAACAAGTAGATATTGAAAATGGAATTTGTGTATGTAAAGAGTGTCACATCAACCTCCACCTAACACAAGAAGGAATAACTTACGCAGAGTTAAGTAGAGTCGGTAAAAGCAACAACGAAGATAAAGATGAAAACAAAGATTAAGAGGAAACTTAGGTATGGCAAAAAAAACAATTAAAGAAGAAGTAGCAGAAGTGTTAAATCAAGAAGAGGAATGTGAAAAGGATCACGGATTTTACCTATCCACTAGTTGTACGCTATTAAATGTTGCGTTGTCCGGTAAAGCGGATGGTGGAATTAAACCAGGGATGATTGTTAATCCTGCGGGATATAGTCATGCTGGTAAGTCTTTACTAGCCATGTCTATGCTTGCAGAGGCGGCAAGTAACCCTAACTTCGATGAATATGAACTTCATATGCAGGACACGGAGAATGGATCGCTGTTCGACGTAGTAAAATATTTCGGTAAAAAGTTAGACAAACGAATCATAAAAACCATAGACAATTCCATGGAAGGATTTTTCACAAAACTAACGGAGATGACTGATAAGGGTAAAAAATTCATCTATGTAATTGATTCTTATGACGGATTAATGTGTGCGGCTGATCGTACTAGGCGTAAAGATATTCAAGATGCTTATAATTCAGATAAAGAATTTAAATACCAAGATTTTCCTCGTAGGGCCGCATTTGGGCATGAGTTATGCCGAAATATGGTATCCGATATTGCTAAAACCGGGTCAATCATCATTAATCTAAGCCAAACTAAAGATAAGATGAACGCAACCATGTTTGAGGATAAAAGACGAAGAGCAGGGGGCACTGCCCTTGACTATTATACTCACGTCATGTTTTGGTTGGACAAAGGCGCAACGGAGAAAGAAAAGTTCGGTAATGTTGTTATTCGGAATGGTCATTGGGTGAATTTTGATATTGCGAAAAATAGAATTAATGGTCGTAGCAGCAAACTGAAATTGTTTGTGCGTCCTGAATATGGCATTGATGATGTTGTATCGAGCATCGATTTTCTGGATTCAATAGACGCTATTCAAAAAGAGAAGCGTTCTTATGTCATTCAAGAATGGGGCTTTAAGGGGACCAAGGACTCTTTGATCACATTTATTGAGGAAAACAACAAGGAGTCAGATTTTGCTAAAATGGTAGAGGTGGCGTGGAATGACATGGTAAATAAGATGGATAATAAAGTTGTTAGGAAAAAACGCTATGAATAACAATAAAGGAATCCTACTCGCACTAGACCTATCCATCGCCTGTACCGGCCTGTGTATATTTGATGTTGATAATGAGAAACTTCTTGAACACCATGTCATTCCTCTAAAGAAGGCTACAAAAAAGAAATATAAAGGAATGTATAATGTAGGGGTTAAAGAAGAGGACTACAGAATTTTCTATAATGACACTGAGAAATTTCACTTCGTATCCGAAAACATTCTTAAATATACGGAACCATACAGGGAAGATATTAAATGGATTTGCAAGGAGTCCTATGCTTTTGGTGGTTCCAGTCTATCTAGGCTTGCTGAGCAGTCGGGGGTATGTTTATATAGGCTCTGGAAAGAACACTTTATTGACTTTTCAAATTTAATAACTGTTGCCCCGGTGAGCGTTAAAAAAGTAGCTACAGGAAGCGGTAATGCAACTAAGAAAGAAGTTATGGCGGGCGTTCACAAAAGATGGGGATATGGTCCTGAATTTTGGTATTCTTCTGATGATTGTGACGCTTTTGTTATTGGTTCTATTGCGATGATGGTTGTTAATAATTCACCATCAAATAAGTATGAAATGGAACTCAGGGAAAAGATAATTAAAAACAACAACCTTAAGTTGGAGAAGTAAATGGTATCCGTTATTATTGCGGGGTCTAGGGATTTTACAGATTACACCCTTGCTAAAGAAAAATTAGATAAAATATTTCGTTTGTTTTATTTAAATAATGAAGATGTAAGTATAGTCTCAGGAGGTGCTAGAGGAGCCGATTATTTAGGAGAGTGCTATGCTAAGGAGCGTGGTCTAAAATTAAAAATATTTCCAGCGGATTGGGATAAATACGGAAAATCGGCGGGGTATAGGCGAAATTCAGAAATGGCGCAGTACGCTACCCACTTAGTTGCTTTTTGGGACGGTAAAAGTAAGGGTACGCATAACATGATTGATTTAGCTAATAAAAATAATCTTAAAGTACGAATTGTACGTGTTTAGGAGAACTAAATGAAAATTTATCAGGACGATCTTAGTTTCAATCCCGTTACTATTACTTTTGAAACCGCTGAAGAGTTTGAAACCTTCATGTCGTTGCTAGACTTTGTTCAGAATCCTACTAGCAATTGGTCTAGCCTCTCTCTTAAAGCAAAGGAACTTGTGATTAATATCAGCAATGAAGTTTCTACTCACGTTTATTATTAGGAGTCAATATGTCCTGCCTTGGGAAATTCAACAACGATAAAACATGTGACAGGTGTTCACTCTCTACTCCTTCTATGTATCAGGATTGCCAGACTCTAACGAAAGAAAGGCAGCAGCTTAAAGAGATTATTCGAAAATTTGAGCATGCCTGTGTTTTTAAATTTGTTAAATGGGATGAGCTTGGAAAGGATTATATTAGTATTTGTAAATATTCCGGTGATTTATGTAAATTTAGTAATAACCCTAGTTGTGTGTCCCTAGTTATGCGTTATGCTAAAGGAGATTTCGAGAATGACTTTACTCGCCGTCTATAATGCCCTTCAAGAGTTGTCTCACGCAACAACTCATAAAAAGAAAATGGCATTGGCAGAGAGATTTCTTGAGTCAATAGGAAGACCATTTTATATGACGTTGACCTATGCAACAAATCCATCATTGGTTTTTCATGTTGCGCCTATTGAATATATCCCAAATCCCGCCTCGTGTAGTGATCATGTTGAGTTGTTTGATTTTCTTTATTTATTGACGGACTATGACACAATTCCAAAGAACCACAGAGAAACATTAACCGCCCTTGCTTCTTCTAGTAAGGAGACAGTTGATGTTGTTAACAGAATCATAACAAAGAAGTTGAAGTGCAGTATAGGCGCACCTTTTGTAAATGAATTGACGCAAACCTCATTCACGCATCAATTAATGATTCCTGGTTATGTAGTTAGATGTTGGCCGGAAGAAAACTTTATTGATACAAATCTTATTGTGTATCTAAGACGTTCTAATGGCTGGAAGCAGTCCTATATTCAACCTAGAATGGTAGGTGATCGATATAAGTACAGAGATGGGTTTTATCATCGTAATACGGCAGATAGATTGGTGAGAATAAATGAACACCCCTTGTATAATGAAGTTGATGCTTACTGCTCACGAATAAGGGATTATTTAAAATATTCAAATCCAAAAGCTATTGTTGAATTGGACGGGGTTGTTACGGAAAATGGAGAATACTTTGTTTCAGATATACCATCTTTGAATTTTAAAGTGCAGGAGAGATTACAGATTCTTTCAGAAATTGAAGAAACAGATCACGTTAAATTCTCAAAACCCTTGACAATTGAATCAGAATCCGATATGGTGAAGTTGTTCATGGAGCAGGAAACAGAGGAGCAATCTGGGTTTACGCTGAAGCAAAGAAGTAGTCACTATGTTTGTGAAGCCTCCAGGGAATTTTGTGAGATAAGAAGATTTAATTATGTTGAGGTTCCTGTTTTATTTGTGAAAGAATCTCTTGATCCAAAAGAAAGGGGGAAATTAATTTATTTTAAATGCGAACATGAAGGACGGGAATTTAGAATATCAAAATTGGCAAAGGGAAAATGGTTGCAGAAAGATAGACGAAAGTATCTGAAGAAGCCTCCAAAGAAGCTCGGATTGATTTATAACGATACATTAAACGCAGATGGTTCTCTGCTTCACCCTAGAATCATTTCATTTATTTATTAGGAGAAGAATTATGAGGGGCGTTGGGATGGCTATGGGCGGTTTATACAAAGTGGAAATTTTTTTATTTTGGGTAAGTATAATCAGCTTTCCGTTTGCTGTTTGGAAAATAATTGATTTACTCTTTGTGTTGTTTAATACTAAGTAAAAGAGGAAAATATGACTAAAAAGTTTGATGAATTACGAGAAAAAATGTCCCCGGAGGCACAGGCAAGAGTTGAAGCGGCGGCGGAGCGTTCTCTTCTTCCCACCATTAAACTCTCAACTACCCAAGAGGTTATTCTTTGCTGGCTTACTGGTTTTTATGGAGATATGCAGGTAAAGACGGTTGATAAGGATGAAAAATCTGAAGTTGAAGATGATAGGGTGTTTGTTGTCTATAATGAAGGAGTTGTCGTTGCCTTTTTCCCCTGTGGTAGCACCAATGTAATTGTTATCAAGAAAGAAGGGTATATTCGAGATACGTTTGGTCCAGAATCTTATAAGGCTGAACAAGTCATTAACTATATTCGTGAATGTGTGGAGAACTAATGCAGGATATAAAAGAGTTCGGTTGGGATAGTGAGCAGGAATATAATGATTTTGCAGATAAGTGTGTAACTAAACTAAACCTTCTTGTAAATAAAAATCCTGCTTCTTCACAAAACATCATCAAGGAGATTGATTCTATTCCTCCCACTAAAGAAAACGCCCTTAATGTTCTCAATAAAATAGAGGCTCCTTTGGAAGATGATTAAATCAATTTTCATTCAAAATTTTGAAGCCCACACGAAGACCTTCCTTGAACTGGACAAGGGGTTGAATGTTATCAGCGGTGCTTCAAACAACGGCAAGAGTTCGATTATCAAGGCACTCAATTGGTGTCTTTTTAATCAGCCTCAAGGATTCTCTTTTAGAAAACACGGTTCTAGGGGAGCAACCATTGTCAAGGTTGTTTTCGATGATGACTCTTATCTGGAAAGAAAGAGAGACAACAAGATCAACCAATACGATTGTAACGGGGAAATTCTCACTGCCCTTGGGGCAGGTGTTCCAGAGATTGTCGCGGCTCTCACAGACGTTTCTAGCATCAATATACAGACTCAGTTCAATCAGTTCTATCTTCTTCAGGAATCCGCAGGAGAGGTGGCTAGGACTCTAAATGAACAGGTTGGTTTGAGCATTATTGATGAAGCCCTTTCCAAGAGCGGGCAAATTGTCAACAAGAACAGAAATGAGTGTGTTGACAAAGAAGAAGCAATCAAAGAGAAGAAAAGAGATATTGATAATTATTCTTGGGTAGAGAAGGCCGAAACTCTTTACAACAAAGCCGAGGAAGCAAATACCTCCCTTGAATCCACAATTATTATTCTTGAAAAAGTGCAGTCAACCATCACTAGAGTTAATGATATTGATGAACAGTTAAATAAGTTGTTTTATATTGATTCTTCTATTGTTGATAAGATCAAGAAATCAATAAATGACTATATTGAGATAAACAGATATAGTCGAGATATAGAATCTATTATTGATGGGTTTATAAAAAACAGGGATGCCATGAAGGAATTACCTATTCCAGATTGTCAAGATGGTATTAAACAAATCAAACAACTTATTAAGGACTATAATATGATTGGGGAGAATGAATTTAATCTTTCAAGACTGCTATCTGAACATGAACGAGTAAATAATGCGTTCAGCAATACAGAAACATACCTATCCTGCGCTCCTCTTTATAAAACACTAGGAGAACAAATAGATGAGTTCAAGGAAAGGCAGGAGCAAATCAATTGGTTGGATAGTACACTCAGGAAGGAGCGAGAGCTTAATGAGGCGGCTAATAAGATCATGGCAGTAATTGATAAACATCGAGCGAAAGAGAAGCAAATCAAGGATGAATTGAAGATTTGTCCACTCTGTGAAAAACCTTTTGAAGAAGGATGTTGTTGATGGATACTAAGCTATTAAAGAAAATACATGAAAAATACAAAGAAATTGGAACTCAGGCTGGCGTGGCTAGAGCGTTGGGAATCCCGAGAACCACAGTTAGACGTTATCTGTCAACTTATATGGAGCAGAACGGAGAAACCAATTCCGATAACAAGAATACGAATAATTCCAACAGAGACATTTCCAGAGATACGACAGGTGATTCTTTTTGTGTAGGTGTGAACAGTGAGGACACCCTTGACGCAATCTATGAACAATACGGATTAGATAAGACGCAATGGAAGGTAGAGTCTATTTCTCATAATGAATGGACAACCCCTTTCAAGAATGAAGATGGAGAAGTTGAACATGCAACTAATACACAAAGAAAGGTTCTGTTCAAGAAAGTTATTCCTGATCTAACATTTAATTCTATCAAGGCACATTATGAGTTGATGGCTGCTAAATCCCCTGTCGTCCCTAAGTTCACCAGGACTCCAATTAGCGGCGGCATGTTGCTGGAATTGGCTATACTCGATAGTCACTTCGGGAAGCTGGCCTGGGCAATGGAAACCGGGGAATCCTATGACATTAAGATTGCCAAGGAAAGATATATTGGCGCAGTAAAGGATTTGCTTAACAAGACATGCTATCTAAACATTGAACGGATTATGATGCCTATTGGTAATGATCTTTTCAACGCCGATGGTGCAGGAAACATGACCACCGCAGGGACGCCGCAAGACGGGGACAGCCGGTGGACTAAGGTTTTTCGTGTAGTGAGCGAAACCCTCATTGAAGTTATTGATATGTGTTCAAAGGTTGCTGAAGTGGATGTTATTGTTGTTCCAGGCAACCATGATCGCGCTTCGTGTTTTTATCTAGGTGAATTTCTAAATGCTTATTATAGAAACAATGAGAACATTCATATTGATAATTCCCCTATGCTTCGTAAGTATTATAAATATGAAAAGACCCTTATTGGCCTGACACATGGTTCTGAGGAGAGGTTTGATTCCTTGCCGCTACTCATGGCTAGGGAAGCTAAGGATATGTGGAGCCAGTGCGATTTTCATGAAATTCACCTTGGGCATTATCACAAAAAGAAGTTGACAAAATACGTTTCAGGTGATACGTTCAATGGAGTGGTTGTGCGTATTCTTGAATCCATGTCTTCTACGGACTTCTGGCACTTCTCCAAGGGATATACAAAAGGAATCCGTGCTTCCACTGCAATTGTGTTTCATCCAGAAGATGGGTATATTGCGGAGTTTGTCTCTAAAATTAAGGATAATTAAAGGAGCATTAAAATATGAGTAATAATTTTAATACAAATACATTAAATAAAGATGAATGGTTGACTCCTAGATATATAACCGATGCGCTTGGTCCATTTGACTTAGACCCCTGTTCTCCTATTACGCGGCCATGGTCTACTGCTCGGACGCATTATACAATTGAAGATGATGGGTTAGTTAAAGAGTGGTACGGTCGAGTATGGTGTAACCCTCCATACGGCAAACATACGTTCACTTGGTTAGAAAAATTGGCACAACATGGAAGAGGGATTGCTCTTATTTTTTGCAGAACAGAGACCAAGGGATTTCATGCTCAAATATGGGACAAAGCGGATAGTATTTTCTTTTTTAAGGGACGGCTTAAATTCTGTGACATAAATGGTAAAACTGGAAATACTGCAAACGCCCCCTCTTGTTTGGTGTCCTATTCTGGTGAAGATACTTTATATATTGAAAAAGCAATTAAAGAAAATAAGATAACTGGTAAACTTATTTATTTACGGCAGTAAAAAGGAGGGAAAGTAGTGAAATACTGCATCATCGGGGATTTCCATTTAACAAATCACATTCCGGTTTGTAGATTGGATAATTATCCGGAAGCACAAAAAAAGAAACTAGAGTGGATTTTCAATTATTGTGTTGATAACATGATTGAAAGAATTATATCTGTTGGGGATTTTCTGGACAAGGCGCAGTTTCCCCTGCATTTCATTAGCGAAACCGTTGATCTATTCAAACCGCTGAAAACATACATTGCCAATATTCCGTTTTATTCAGTGATAGGCAATCATGATAGTTCTTTTCATTCTGTTCTATCAAACAATTCTGTTTTTGGTGTGTTGAAGAAAGCTGGATTTATCAAGACAGAACCGCCAATTGATTCAAATTGTGTTTTTCACTTTGTTCATTATCAAGAGCCTATTCCTGAACCTATCAAGGATAAATTTAATGTTCTTATCATTCATACGGGTATTAGTGAGAAGCCCTTGCATTTTGATACGAAAGAACGATGGCATACAGCAAAGGATTTTCTGAAGGACTATGGTTTTCAGTTGGTTTTTTCCGGCCACAACCACAAGCGGTTCAAGGAATCTTACCGCACAGGAAGTCGTAGGTTATATAACTGCGGTTCCGTTTGTAGAAGTTCTGTAGATCAATTTGACCACGAACCGTATATCTACATTTTTGATTCTGACACAAGGGAAGTTGAAGAGATTCCGGTTCCTATCACAGATGCTTCTTTGGTCATAAACAAGGAGGCCCACGATAACAAAAAAGAGATTGACATGAAGATTGCCTCTTTTGTTGAAGGATTTGGAAACCAGGAAAACATTTCTCTTGACTTTTTATCCAACCTGTGGCATAGTCCTTCTGTGGTTGGGGCAGATGAAAAGGTTAAAGAAATAATTCAAATTTGTGTTGAATAAAGAGGAGAAATAAATGCAGGATATTATTAAAGAACTCGATTCAATTTCCAACATGATTAAGGAGAATGAAAACAAACGAGCTAGGCTTGAGGGAGAGAAGGAGAGTCTGATGAAACAACTTTCTGAAAAATTTGAAATTGGTTCTATCAGGGAGGCAAAGAAGAAACTTCAAGAAATGCAGGAAGAAAAGGAAAAGTTGGAAGAAGCTATCAATAAGCAAATGGAAGAACTTCGTGAAATTCTTCCGGTGTAAAAATGAACCTCTCTAAAATCAAAGAAATCATTCTCACACACAAAGCAGAGAAAAACATGCTTGACAAACAAATCAAGCAAATCTCTGACCAGTTGTGTGAATTGAAAGAAACATACGAAGCGGCCCTAAAAGCCAGAACAATCATTCAAGATGTAGGCAAGCAAACGCAGCAGCAACTTGAATATCATATTTCTTCCCTTGTCACCACGGCCATTTTGTCGGTGTTTGAAGAAGACATTGAGTTCAAGGTTGAGTTCGTTGAGAAGAGGGGAAAGACTGAATGTGACTTCTGGTATATTAAGAACAATGAAAAACTCAAGCCTGTAGTGAGTAGTGGTGGCGGGCTTTTAGACATTACTTCTCTTGCTCTTAGAATCAGCTTTTGGAATCTCAATAAGAATAGGGGCGTGATGATCTTTGACGAGCCTATGCGCTATCTTTCCAGGGAACTCGTGCCAAGGGCGGTTGAGATGGTTAAGATGCTGTCAGATAAATTGGATATTCAGTTTATTTGCGTAAGCCACCTAAATGAGTTTATGGACCAGAGCGATAAAAACTTTGTAATTGAAAACGGGAGATTGATGTGAGGCAACAAATTACTCAGTATTACTGTGATATTTGTCATACGCCGGTATCTCAGTATAGACATTCTGTACGGCTGTTTAATGGGAAAAAAGCACTCGATGAGCATAAAAATGAAGAATACGATGGTCATGAGACAGTAGAATTATGTATAACTTGTCAAAGTAAACTTCTTGATTTTATTAAATCTGGAAAGGATAGTTTGTGTTGGAAATGATTAAAAATTTTATTCAAAAAATTAAATGTCTTTTTGGACATCATGATTTTATTTTTATTTCCGGTCCGCACTATTATGTTGAAGGAAAGGATTCTAGGTATTATTATACAAGTATTTGTTCCGGGTGCCGTCTGCTGCTAAAGGAAGATGTCGATGCCCGTACAAAGGACACTAACAATTATGTAAAGTATAAGGGGAAGATTTAATGTTTGGCAAGAAGAGTAATGTGATTCGGTTTTCAGTCAACGAAGATATTGATCTAAATGAACTTCCTCACTTCTTCTCCACCGATGGAGCAGAACTTTCATGGGGGTTTGTTGATTATGAAACCAAGGAAAATTCCCCAAGTCCGTGCAGGAAAACCTATGTGAATGGTAAGGAGATCGTAGCTGTTAAGTTTCGTATTGATAAACGTTCTGTTCCTGGTAAGGTGTTAAAGAAAGAATATGAACAGGCTCTACGTAAGTTGGTTGAACAGAAGTCTACTGTGAATGAATACGGGGAAGTTGATACGTACATTCCAAGCAAGGATACCAAGAAGGAACTGAAGTCGGCAATTAAGAATCGACTTCTTAAAGAAGTTCTGGCGGTCCCGAATTACTTTGACGTTTATTTTAATTTTAATGATGGATACGGGTACTTCTCGTCTTGTTCTGAAAAAGAGTTTAATCTTATGAGTGGTTGTCTCGATGAATCCATTATTATTTCTTCATTCAATGATCAGCTTGTAGAAGACGACATTCATTTCTTCATTGAATCTATTTACGAAAAAAAGCATGAAGAATATGATCTGGTGGTGGATGATAATATCAAGATGACAGATATTAACCAAGTAGGTAAGGTTAGTTTTGTAGATGCGGAAGAAAAGGAGCAAGTGGTTTCTCTGCTGGATAAGGGTTACACTTTCAAGGAAGCTACACTCACATTCAAATCTTTTGATGCTTCATTCAAACTAAAGAGTTTTTATTCAATTTTTGCGTATGAAGACGAAGCAATGGAAGTTGATGTAGATGAGAAGCAGGAGGAGATTTCACAACGATTCATGGCACTAGATGCGTTATATGATGTGATTAAAAAGAACATTAAACTTTTCATTGAGGAATAGATATGAAGGAAAAGACTTGTAAGATTGGGCGCGGATTGACCGATGATTACTATGCCGTAACAAAGTTTTTCAAAGACGGTTGTACTACGGATGATCGTTATAAATATAAAATTGAAAATTGGGACTTTGTTCAAGGATGTGTTCTGCGAGAGATTTTGGTTCCTCTTAACGTGAGTCCTGAATTGTGGTCTAAATTCATTAATGGTAAAGCCAAGATTGTGGAGGAGTAGCTATGCACGACGGTGTGTTTGTAGACGATGGATTTGAAGAACTTGATATGGTTTTTCAAAAAGCATTTGCGCGGGTTACTGAAGGAAAAGGTAGGGAACGACATAATCCTGAAGGAAATACTCCATTTGTAAAACAACCTATTCTTGAGATTGCGCGAAGGCAGGGGCTTGGTTATCTCACTGGACAGGCAGAGAAGAAGATGATGGAAGTGCCGGTACTACTTGAGAAGTACAGCTATGACAATGCAATCAATGAACTTCTAGATGTTATGGTATATAGTGCAGCGGCGGTTATCTATCTTGAGGAGAAAAGAATTAGTGGAGAATTTCCGAAAACAGGAATTGATAGTGCAGACGACATAATGGATATGGAAGTACATAAGTTTGTTAAATGTTTGGATTACGTATTTAAAAATAATGTAATGGGATCAAGAGATTATATTACTAAAATGGTAGATGACTACAAAAGCGCACGCTAGATTCCTCAAGAGCAGAGGATTTCTGATGGTGCAGAACTACTTAAAGATTTTATATCTAAGGTAAAGTAAGTATGCATAAAATTAAAATAAAATATCACGACAAGGAACTTCCTAGGATTGAAAAGATTGTTGTAGGGGATTGGATTGATCTTAGGGTATCGGATAAGATTAAGATTAGGGCAAAAGACGGGGAATGGATAGAAAACACTTTGTGGGAAGGGGCTACTGTTTGCTACCCTAATAATACAGAAATGATGATCGGCCTCGGAATCTCCGTAGACCTGAATGGAATGGAAGCACACGTTGTTCCCCGTTCTTCAACCTTCAAGAAATACGGACTTATTCAAACCAACAGCATGGGTATTATTGATTCTTCCTACAACGGGGATGGAGATGTTTGGTGGTTTCCTTGTTATAGTCTCAAACCAGGAACCATCAAACACGGAGATAGGATTTGTCAATTTCGCATTATGGAACCTATGAAAGAAACCTATATAATTGAAGTAGATACTTTGGATAATGAGGATAGGGGCGGTTTCGGCAGCACGGATATTATGGATTAAATTTAACTCAAAAAACACTTGACATTTTGGTTTGCTTTTGCTATAATGTTATTTGTCATGCCCCTCCTTTGGTCTAGGGAGCATCGGTTTGGAATGGGCTTTTCCCGTTCGCCGGTGCTCCCAATTTAATCTTCAATCCCATATTCACAGCAAGGAGTTCTAATGGATTTTCCAACCAGTTACCAAGAATTTATTTATACTAGAACCTATAGTCGATGGAAAGAGAAAGAAAAATGCAGAGAGACATGGAAAGAAACTGTTAATAGGTATAAAGACTTTTTTATTTCCAGAGTACCATCGGAGAAAGAAGCAGAATTTAACTCTGCTATTACTTCGATTATTAATTTAGACGTAATGCCTTCTATGCGGGCATTATGGGCGGCTGGACCCGCACTGGACAGGGAAAATATTGCAGGATATAACTGTTCCTATTTAGCAGTTAATAACATAAAAGCATTTGCAGAATGTCTATATATTTTAATGAACGGGACAGGCGTTGGTTTTTCTGTTGAAAGACAAGAGGTTAACAAATTACCGGAAGTGCCTCAGTTAAAAGAAGTAGTAGATGTGGTTGAGTTTTCCGATTCAAAAAAAGGGTGGGCAGACGGATTCTACCGGTATTTGCGGCATTTATATAAAGGCGAGATTCCTAAATACGATCTATCTAAAATTCGTCCCAAGGGTTCTATTCTTAAAACATTTGGTGGAAGAGCCAGTGGACCAGAGCCTTTAGATGATCTAATTAAATTCACAACGCAGCTTTTTAAAAACGCTCAAGGTAGAAAACTATCTTCGATTGAGTGTCACGATATTATGTGTAAGGTGGCTGCTATTGTTGTTGTAGGGGGTGTTCGTAGGTGTTTACCATTTGACACGCCTATAATGACAAATAATGGTATTAAAAGTATGCACAGCCTTGAAGATACTGATAAGGTATTGTATGCAGGTAAGACATATCCAATTAAGGGTAAGGTTTTTTCCGGCAAACAAAAAACGTTGTTGTTTAAAACCCGATTTAGTGAACTGGAGTGTACCCTTAATCATAGGGTTGCGGTTTTCGAAAAAAATACAATAGATATTACCTACAAACAGGCTAAGGATGTTTGTGTAGGGGATATGTTAGTATGGGATACTAATGGGTATGAGGGTTCCGAATTAATCCCCCTACCGGAGTTTACTAATTCTAATCACTTTAATTCAAAGCAACTGACATTTCCTGCATATATTAATGAAGATGTGGCGTATTTGTTTGGTGTAATTGTAGGAAATGGACATATATCCCCGAAAGGTATAGAAATAACCCAACACACCCTACAAAAAGAAGTCCTTACTAAATGTAAAAATATTGCTTATGAATATTTTGGTATTGATAGTAAGGTAAGTCAAGGACATGGGGATTGCCTACGATTGAGATTGAACTCCGTATCTATATCGCAATGGATGTCACATAATTTGAAAAATAGTTCAGAATTATATATACCCCAATATATATTAAATGCGACTAAACCCGTTCGATCAGCCTTCTTAGCGGGCTTGTTTGATGCAGATGGGAGAGGCAGGGCAGATTCGGTGTGTGAACAGGTTAATACGATATACAATCAACTAAAAAATGATACAGTATTGGCATTAACATCATTAGGAATCGGAAGTCGCGTAGACACTATTAAACGAGAAGGATACTCTGACGCGTATTCAATTTTTGTTACGGGAATGACAAACAAGAGAAAGTGGATCGAACATATTAAACCGTTTAGTGTAAGTGGAAAAGCAGATTGTATCACAGTATCAGGGGGTCCATTTGATTACAAAATTCCTTCTGCGTGGTGTGGATACCCTACTGGATGGAAACGAGACGGTTTCATTACAATGGACACTGCAATTGATAGGGGTTTCATAAAGAATACCTCGCTTATGCCTGATATGGTAGTATCTATCGAAGATGGACGATATGTAGACACCTATGATATTGAAGTTGACGAAATTAACGCATTCAATGCAAACGGATATATTGTACATAATTCAGCCTGTATTTCTCTTTCAAATCGTTCAGATGACAGAATGGCACATGCCAAGGACGGGGAATTTTGGAATACTAACCCACAACGTATGCTTGCTAATAACTCCATTGTTTACACTGAAAAACCGGATGCTACTCAGTTCATGGAAGATTGGTTGGTATTAGCTCGTAGTGGAAGTGGTGAGCGGGGTATTATTAATAGAGAGTCTATGGAATTTATCGTTTCTCAAACCGGACGAAGGGAAACTGGATACCCCTGGGGGGTAAACCCCTGTGCTGAGATTATTCTTCGTCCCAATTCTTTTTGCAATCTAACAGAAGTAGTTATTCGTCCAGAAGATACTAAACAAACTCTTAGGCAAAAAGTAAGATACGCAACGGTATTGGGTTGTTTACAATCCACTCTTACTGATTTTGGTTTCCTTTCCCGATCTTGGAAAAACAATACAGAAGATGAACGCCTACTCGGTGTTAGTTTAACTGGACTACGGGATCATCCGATCCTTGGAAAAGTGTCTAAAAAAGCCAAAGCATGGTTGACAGAGATGAAGGAAACTGCTATTGAAACCGCAGAGGAATGGTCTAAAGCCCTTCATATCAATATGCCAGCAGCAATTACCTGTACCAAGCCCAGCGGAACAGTATCGCAATTAGTTGATTCTGCAAGCGGACTACACCCGCGATTTAGTCCGTACTATGTTCGGAGAGTGCGAGTATCCACTGGTGATCCTGTATTTAAGTACCTCAACTCCATTGGTATGAAATGGGAACCCGAGGTTGGGCAGACTAGGGAGGGGTGTTCCACAGCAGTATTTCCATTTCCAATAAAATCACCGGAAAGTGCGGTTATGCGTCAAGATGTAGACGCTCTGGAACAATTGGAATACTGGTTAATGCTTCAGAAATATTGGTGTGAACATAAACCCTCTATTACTGTTTATGTAAAAGAAAATGAATGGCTCAAGGTTGGTTCTTGGGTGTATGAACATTGGAATTATGTTAGTGGTATTAGTTTTCTTCCTTATGATGGGGGAGTTTATCCACTCGCCCCTTATACGGAATGTACAGAAGAAGAGTTTATTGAATTGAGTAAAAATCTACCTGTAATGGATTTTCTACAACTAAGTGTTTTTGAAAATGAAGATAAAACAGAAGGTAGTAGGGAATTTAATTGTACGGGTGATAAATGTGAAATGTAAGTAAACAACAAGGGGAGGGATTTCTCTCCCCTTGTTGTGAATAACTCTAAACAGGATACTACTATGGGAAAGACTTTTAGGAACAAAGACTTCACCTTATTTGGTGGAGTTGGTGATGGAAGGGATGGAAGCACTCTTTCAGATTCAGAGAGTTATAGGCAATACAAAGAGATGCGTCGAAGGATGGATAGGCGTAGGGCAAAGCAAATGGTCAGGGAAGGTAAAGACCCGCTTCCTATTAAGAACGACTATAAATATTGGTGGTAATTCATGACAAAATCAAATTATTATTTTGATATACAAGAGTATGCTAAGTATAAAACCAAGCACATAAATACACTGACAAGAAAATTGCCGAGGGAGTTCTACGACGAAATTAAATGTTTAATCAATACCTTAATGTCCGTTTTCGGTTATCTTTTTTGTTTTATTTTATTGATACTTTATTATACATTAGGATATTTTCCGTTTATAGTATTTAGGTATATCGTTGGGTATAGATTGCGTAAACGATTTAACTCTTTTGCTGAACATAAAAAAGAAGATGTTTTTAAGCGGCATACTTTTTTTGGTAAATCTTATATAATAAAGAAGGAAAATGAAAGTGAATAGAACCTTCACAATATCTGTTGAAAAGCTAACTTCCCCGGAGTTGGTAAAAAGAGCCTGTTCCACAACCATCAACAAAGACTCAAACATCTCATTGGACAAGATTTATCAATGTATGCACTCCCCAATGAGAACGCAGATATTCTATGTGTCCATGACTAACATTCCTACATTTGTTGCAACTCATCTAGTACGGCATGTCACTATTGTTCCTTTCGTGAAGTCCAACAGAGAAGATAGAGGAGGGGAAAATGCAGATAGAAACACTCCTGTAGATATGGACTTCATTGCTAATGCGGAAGCACTAATAAACGTAGCAAGGAAACGGTTGTGTAGGAAGGCGTCAAAAGAAACAACTGAAGTTATCGAGCAGTTAAAGATTCAAATGCAACGGGTGGATTATGATCTAGCCTTCAGAATGGTTCCTAACTGTATTGAACATAGGAATTGCAAAGAGAAGACTTGTGGATTTCTGAAGAAATTCCTTGACAAAAATCCAAAATTGTGCGATAAGGAGTCATTGCTTGATGTAAATAGTTGGTATGTAGAGTATAATAAATGGAAAAAGTAAATACTATGCGCTATCTTAATAAATTAATAAAGGAGACAATATGAGTGGTTTTAATCAACCGACACCAGCTGAACATGAGAGACTGGCCCTGATGCTTGAAGAGCTTGGCGAAGCTCAACAGGCAATCGGAAAAATACTGCGGTATGGCTACGAGGAGTACAGTCCGTTTGACGATATGAAGACAACTAACCGAGTCGCCCTAGAAAAGGAGCTGGCGCAAGAAATCCCCATCTCCGAGGCCAAGCGCATTGCCGAAAAGTACGGCTACGATCAGGTGGTCATCCTGTCCACCAGTGCGACCGCGCCAGGCGGGGCCACCGCCTTCAACACCGACAAGAAGAAGTGCGGATTCCTCAGGAAGGCGGCTGCAATGCTCCACACCAACTTGCGGTCATTCTACGCCGATGAGTCCGTTGCCATGGACTACTATCGGCAGATGCAAGCGGCCACCGGCCAGAATGATGACAAATAGGGAAACATGAGGTGAGAAAGATGGAAAAAGGTCAAATCTATTGCGTAAAAAGCAAGCGTCCCTCAGGCGAAGTTAACACGATTCATGTCGTTGCGGTGGATATTCGTGACGCCGCCGACTGCGCCGATGACGTTGTTATCTCTGTAGAAATGATATGCGACATCGACAAGGTTTCGACAAAAATTAAAGGCGAATAATTTTATTGTGGGGCGGCTCCCGGTGGTGAGGACATATCGCTGAACGGTTTGCAAGCCCGAAGGCGTGTAGAAAACGCATCTATGAGCCTTGTATTTTAGACATCAAGGACGATGTGCGGCGGTTCAAGTCCTCGGCGGAGCCGCCCAAAAACAAAGCCCCTTTCTTTTGAGAGGGGCTTTTTATTGTTCAATAATTAGGATTGCGGTATCTGCTTCTTGATGGTTAGTCGCCCTTCTACCGGGATAGTAACCTTAGAAGCAACATCGGTAACATTTAATTGGTATGTATAGGTGTCTCCTGTCAACGTACCCCAAATAGCATCGTCGTTAGTAAAAATAACAGAAGCATTAGTATCTCCGGTCCCATCTTGCCCCGCACCGTCCTTTACTGCCACAAACGCATATGCAGTAGTTCCAATTACCATCTTTACGGTGGCCGTAGATAAATCAATCAAAGAACCAGCAGTATTTCTAACCTCAAAGGTCAGGGTACCATCTGTGTCTCTATATACAGTAAAATTAGACATTTTATTTCTCCATTTTAGGTGGTTGCTTTTCTTATTAACATTATATCATATCAGGTATTTGTAAGGAGTAATATCTTAACAGAATATCTTAACGGTTTCTGTAGATATGTTTAAATACATAGGCGTAGATTACCTTTTTTGTTATACTATAATAGGTAGATTGCAAGTATGTTCATCTTTAATCCAATACACATACTTATCAATAATCTCAACCGTTCCCTCAGATATTCCTTTGTTCAATTCATCCATGAGTCCGTTGCACAAAGCAGATATATCCCAACCAAAACAAACAACTCCATCGTCTTGTCCGTCTGGCCTAAATATTGGGGTCTTTATCATTTTAAGAATTACAAGCTGTCCATCTATGTTTCCAAATTCAACATACAAGCATCTTTTCTTTTGTTTTTTACAATGCTCATCCGAAGACATACATATATCTCCAAAGGAGTGTTGTTTGCCCGTAGTCTCTATATATTCATTTATTATATCTATATCCGTCTTGCCTAAAATATCTGGCATACAGGTTTTAGGCATACGAAAGAAATGAACACATTGATACTCATTTACAAATAGAAACCTTCCTTCACTATCCTTTCTACAAATTAACCCACCGGCAGCGTGTGTCATGTCTGCGATAAGTTTGTTATTTGAAGCAAGAATCTCATTTACATGAAGTAGTTCTTCATTGACCTGCTCTAATCTACTCTGTGTTGCTATAAGTTCATCTCGCTGTTTTTTTGCTTCACTAAATGCAAGATCAAAATTACGCCTTACCTCTTCAATTTCAACAGCGGTCTTTTTCAAATTATTTTTTGTGTCAATGAATATGCCGAACATATAAACTACCCCATGTGAGTCTTTATCAACGTATGAATGATGAAGAAAAAGGTTCCAACGGACCCAGATATAAAAAGCATCAGCACTGCCCACATTATTTTTTGCTGCGCTTTTATTCCCGAAATATCTTCAACCAACGTATAAACCTTTTCAGATAGTTTATCAAAACTATCCTTTAACATATCAAAAGGGTCCATGTCGCACCTACCTTTACCACATCTGTTAAACATTGAATATGTGGATTTTGTTTTCTATATGAGTATTAGCGCAATCTATATGCAACCAAGTAGGTGTATGTTTGATATTTTCCAAACGCCTAACACCAATACTATACCAATATTCTTCATTATCAAGAATGTAATCGTAAACTACATCAACAGAGGAATCGGGGAATTTTAAATCCATCGCACAACCAAACTTGTGCATAGAATATAATGCTCCTATGGAAGAATCTACTTCTCGCATACCACTATCCTGATAATTGCCGCCCCATTGCCAATTATTGATAATAATCGGAGAACCCATACCTTCCCTAAGTGTGTCAATAACGTTCAAAATAAGAGGATTGAGGAATTTCCACGAGGAGTTCCCATATCTTTTATAAATATTCGGATTAACTAATTCTTTTATATTGAAATGTTTAGTTTTCATCGTTATGATTTTCCTTTTCTATCAATTTTTTAACTTGAGAATCATATGCAAAGAAGGCGGCTTTTGCTTCTTTTCTTGCCCTCTCCGCTTCAAGAAAATTCTTCCATATAATCATTGCAGATTTCTTTGAACCTAAATGAGAATCTTCTGGCAACTCGATATACTTGGGATCAGTGGGCGGCTCAACTCGTTCCGGAACTCTAGTTACTGTAATAGTGTGTTCTACTATTTTAGGCCAACACCCATTAATAAAGAGTAGGCTAGTTAAAACCAAGAACAGAATTGATTGCTTTAACATATTCTTCATTTGACTTCTCATCTAATACTTTCAGTTTAGAATCTTCTTTATCTATCTCTTTTGTATTCTCGCAAATCTCAAGCATTTTATCATATTGCTTTCTATATTCTTCAAAGTCTTTTTTATATGAAACAACTTGGTTTTGTAGTCCATCAATAACAAGTTGTTTTGTTTCCTGATCCTGTTCTAGTTGTTTATTCATATTTTTTATAGTAGATAGTTCTGATACTTTGTTAGCAAGTTCTACTTTCGTATTACTATGAGAAGTCTTTTCCCACATATAGAGAACGCCTAGGGAAGCAATAACAATCCCTAGTAGAATAACAATTACACCTTGCTTCTTGCCCCCAAAAAATGAAAGGAACGCTGAAAAAATAAACATAAATATTATTCCTTTTTATCAGATGGGGCATTAAGTTCAGGGGGAACTTCGGTATTGGATTTCGTACTACTATTCTTACTTTCTGCCCATTTTTGTGCGGCCTTACTACCTAAAGCACCTAAAATAAGGAATGCAAAGGATTCGTTAAAATCTTGCCACCCATTTACAAATACATAAACGGTCCAGACTAAGATAGGAACCACTATCGCAAACGCGCTTAAAATACGCATCTGCGATAGTTTACCTAAATCGTCTTTAAACATTTTGGATAATGTTTCTATTACTTTATTTAATACTTTATTAGACACAATACAGTTCCTATTAAGGTTCTATCGGCCAGAATACCTCTTCGGGGAAACCTTCTTGTAACGGCACGTCCCGAAGAGCTTGTATGTAGGCATCAAGAGCCGCAATATCATCCATTGGTGTAATGCCCTGCCGTACCTCGGATTCATACCTCTCGACGCGCCACATGATTGCCTCGATACGCCGGTCACGTTCGGCGCGGACCGATTCTTTTTGTATGATGGTGTCGTACTCTGAAACCTTTGAGTCAATTTCGGCCTGAGTGGGCTGCGGTATGTTTTTATCATGCCAAACCAGTTGATCATCGATGATAGACCACGCCGCGCCAGGGGTCAGTTGTTGTAGTGCCCATTCTATTGTCATACTGCAATCTCCTCGATGATTATTACTGTCGGGGCCGTGGCATCGTTGTTATGATTGCGTCCGAAAGTCACAGTACCAGAGACAGGGGACTTATGATGTATATCATAAGTTTTAGGCGTCACCGTTCCCGGAATATCTTCCGCAACCATGGTTGCCGTAAATAATCCGCGTTGCGCACCCGTACTGGAGGATCCTCCGATAAAGGCACTTGCCAGACAAGTTTCCACGCCGTGTAGATACGCAGACCCGTCGTAGATTGAAACCTCTTGTCGGATGTTGACCGAGTCCCCCCCACCGTGTGCAAAAACACGAATGCGAACTTTGTTTGCCGCGTTAGAAAGATCATTGTCGAGCGAAAAAGTCACTCCGGTTGACACATACGCATCCGAAGAGGTGGACGCTTTCGTGTTGTCAACGATGAACTTTTGCTGCACGACGTTACTCCCGCTGCCCCCCGCGACTTCATCTATGGCAGCTTGTACGTCGGTCGCTATCAGTCCGCTAGTGGTGTTGTCGTAAACAGTTGCGTCTGCGTCAAGGCCGGTCAACTGTGATCCGTCCAAGGTGGGGAGAACGCCTCCCGGAGCAACAACTGTATCAGCACCATAAGGCTGTACAGTCACGCCGATATCTTCTTCTTTAAGTCTATTAGGAGCTGATAAGGGAGGTTGCCCATATTCAACAGCAGTTAACCCACTATCTACCGTAACATCAGAAACAACCACAGTCGTTAAGTCCGACCCCGCGTTATACGAAGACGACACGACATAACCATACGCATTGGTTGTTTGATCTAACCAAACGGCTCTATCTGCTAAATAAATGGCAGTCTTATCTCCTTCAACAGTAAAAGAAGCGGCATCAACAAAAGAAACCGCATCTGCCTCTGTCATCCACCAATCACCAACAGGGGCGTCCCCCTTCAACGTGCCGTCATCATTTAAAGCAACACTAAGCCTAGCGTTAAGAGTGGCGGCACTTCCTCTGGCAGCAACAATTTCAGCAGTTAATGCCAATAGAGACGGGGACGTTGATGCAATATCATTCCACGATGTTCCATCCCAAACAGTTATGGCGTCGTTTGTTGTATTATAAAAAGGTTGCCCGATAACCGGATTCCCTGGGGCCGATGTACCACTCCACTGAGAGCGTATGGCGTCCATGTTTGCATTTAACAACCCCGGAAATGTTCCCATCGTAGTGGTTGTCAGAATGTCTGTAAATACTTGAGACATTTTATATAATCCTCCGTTAAAAACCTGATATTTCTAAATTTACCGTTCTTTCTATTCCATTACCAGCAGCATCGTAAATATATACCGTAAATCTATCTGATTGAATATCTACCGTATGAGAAGCAACTCCGCTGCCTAAGACCGTAACACCTACATTGTATGAATTTAAAATAGTAATAGGAATAGAACTTAATAAAAACTCTGTCCCGGTACTGGATATTGTCTGATTATACACTTTTTTAATCTTATCGTCAACATCCAGTATTGTTTGTATCGACGTAAAATCAAAGTTTGTTGATTTGATACTAATATCTGTCTCTGCTTTTACTTGTATGTACCGCGTATTTAGATTAACTATATTTGTATATTCAATCCAATCTGAATAAACGCTATTGTCATCCGAGTATCTATACCACACTTTATATTTCGCAAGTGAGGATACATTCGCAAACGTATCCAATGGAAATGTTCTAAAAGTTCGTCCGTAAATAAAATCATCAAACGAGGGGTCAATCAGAATAGCATCTTTTTCAACTCTAATTCTGAGCGTAAAAGGATTAACTACTCCTAAATCTATGCTATCTGTTGTGTAAGTTCCATTATTAAAATCAAATGCAAGATAACTAACTATTGGTTCATCTTCAAACGTCAACGACGATAGTTCATCAAAAGTTAAACAAGGAACCCATGAAACAACTTCATTTACAGAGTCATACCAAAGATTGTATAAGTCTGCCGTTGCTACGTTATCCGGTATTTCTTCCCTTTGAACAATAACATTTAAAGAATCTCCCAAATCAAGAGTTCCAGTCGTAGATGTTGCCGACAGACTTTCGTTAAAGGTTCTATCCCGTGCTTTAATCCAAAAGGTATATGTACCAGATACAGAAGGAGACCATCTAAATTCATTTTCAGTTATACCAGATGCAATTATGTTTCCTCTATTATAATCTATGCCTTCAACAATTGTATAATCTAATAAGTCTATGTCTGGAATGTGATCCCATGTTAGTATAAACTGCACACCTTTTATTGCCGTATTGAAATTAGATACGTTAGAAGGGGGGGCGTCCTTTCCCAATATAGTTATGCTTTTTGTTTTATCTAAATCAGGAGAATTATACGGACTAACAGATATTTGGTATGTTTCCCCTACAACAAACGATCTATCAATTCTAAAGGACGGTTTGTTAGAAGTACCAACAACTTCCCAGGGAGTAGTGTTTTTCTTTAAAAACACATTCCAAGAGAAAGACTTGCCTGCCCACGTTATATCAATTACCGACTTACCTGTTCCATCATTAGCAAACACCCATGCTTCTCTTGCTTGAAGATCATTTACAAAACTGGATTCCCCTAATATAATCTCATCAAGGTGTTCTAAAGCTCCGCTATAAATTTCTGGAATATATTCGATAGCGGTTATCTTTCTTTGTAAAGTATCGTTGGCTCTGGTTATAGACAGAACCCTGAATTTTTTTGTTATATTATGTAGTTTACCAAAGGCGTACAGATCATTCTTTTCCGGTTGTACATCCCACGCAGATACTAAGTTTAAAGTATCCGTAGTAGTCTCAACACTCACCGGAATTACTTCTTTTGTCTCTACTGTGTCATCTACGTTTTTCTTTACCTGAATAGCGTAAGACTCACCGGGAATCATAGTTACTTCTTCAGGGAGAACAGCAGTATTGGTTTCACTACCTAATAGCCTTCCTGAAGAAAGTCCCCACTGCGGAACATCATGTGAGACCTCAATAACCTGACCAGGAAAACAAGCTATAGAATCAACTCCGGCTTCAAAAGAAATAGTTTGCGTTAAGTATCTATTTCTAAGAAGAGATTGCTTACCAAACATGATTGCCTGGTTTCTATCAGTACAACCAAGAAGCGTTACGCTGGTCTTATTGATGGTAGTTTGTTCCGTGTCGTAACCATCTTGATAAATCTCAATTATCTGCCTAGAATATTGTAGATTTTTATCAAAATAAGTAACTTCAATAGCATTGGCTCTCTCAGTTGTGTCAATAAAAGAGTTGGAATACGTGTTCTCGATCATATTCCCCTTGGTGTACATGAAATGCTGAACCGCAATAGGCTCGGCCTTATCAATAATTATGCCATACTTAGCCCCCTTGTGAACTACAGCACCGTTTCCAAGCAAAGAAATAGTATCAAGAATACTACGAGTATTAGATGCTGCATCCATATAAATATTAACAAAATATCCTTGTTCTTCGCAATAATCGGCCCATTCCTCAAAATCCTCTAATATAAATCTAGAGGCCGGTTCTCCCGCTCCGTAAATAGGATTATGGAGAATATCATAACAAGCCCACGCAGGGTTATTTGCGGGCTTTTGTTCATATTCACTTCCGGTCCAAACATCAACATAAGTACGCTCAACTTCTAGGGTAACAGTGGGAGCGGAGCCTTGAAGCTGATCTGTAGCAAGGGCTTCTAAACCAAATAATGAAGTACCAGGATAGGTGAAGTCATCATAGATTATTTCTTGTATGGTTGAAAAATACGTATCGTTTCTATACCGCGTCCCTGTTTCCAACTCCTCCGCAAGCCTAGCCCGAACTTCGTATTGTCCAGCAGGAATATTATATACGACGAAATTTCTACGTATTTCTTCTTGGGTAGCCCCGGTTATAGTCAATGCGTCCGTAATAGCAGAAGTTTTTATATAAACTTTTAGTTGTGATTCGGAGGTTAGTTTACCCTTTACTATTTTTACATATGAGATATACCGCCAATAACTAATTCCTATCTCGGAAGTATACCTTTCCCCCTCTACATGCTCATCAACATCGGTACTCCCCGCCTCTAATTCAACCCACTTATCTTCGTAGTAATATCCAGCCGACCATCTTGCTTTGTTCAATATCCGTTCAGTATAAGTGTCCCTTGGTTCTTTAAAGGAAAACCATTCAACGGTATCTTTTTTCCTATACTGGATGTTTAAAGTTACTGTTTGCGCATCAAGCCCTCCCCTATTATTGGCGTAGTATAATCCAGGGATAACAATACCAACACCTAGTCCCTCTACAGCATTTCCAGAAGTTTCAGTTTGCGACCAATCAGTAGTTAATTTAAATCCAACGGCCTTATCTGATATAACATCTGAAAAGGCAGGAATGATTCCTTGATTTAATCCACCATACCGTTTTGAAACAGTTACTTCATTGTAATTATAAATAGGATTATCATTGATATATTCGTTGCCGATAAAATCAACAGGATGATCGGCTACACAATAAAGAGCATTATAAATTTGATTATTATCTTTGTTTGTAATGAAGGAGTTAATAATAGGCGGGGTTACCCTATGTCTACCGTATAATACAGGAACAACTATACCTTGTTCTTGTGGGTTGGGATCGCGTTCCCATCCGTAAGTTGGTGTGGAGGATATATTTTCCATTGAGGGGCCACCCGCATCAGGTAAAGATGCGCCACCAAATATAGAATTAACTAGCAAACCTCCTACTGCGGTAAGCATCATCGGCGCGGCAGCCGTAATCACATTAGCTAATGTATATGCCGCCGGAAGACCTACCCCCATAGTGCTATAAAGCGTGCTGAAGGTAGCGCCCCAAGCAGGAGCAAATTGTGGGGCAATAATACTAACGGCAAGCATAGCAACCATCGCTAGAGGGTTCTTTCCTCCACCACCGCCGCCTTTAGGCACAACAGAAAATACAACAGATGAACCCTTCTTTGGCACAACTGTTTTTACATCACAATCTGATTCTAAAACAACACCATCAACAGAAACAACAATTTCCATTTCTGAAGGCAGAACAGGATTGAAATTCCAAACCAATTCACCAATAGACTTTCCTGGTTCAAACTCCTTTATCTTTTGGCTATTGTGGGGATCAAATATATTCTCAATGCAAGTAACTTTGACTTTGTTTCTTGCACTTGAACTATCTTTAACTGTATCTAGATTTTGTTTCCGTTCCACCTGTAGTATCCCCTTATTCTATTTTTGTAGGAAATGTCAGTTATCTTTGTTAGTTGAGGTCCGGCTTTTTTAAGGGTGTGAATGAATGTGTTCTTGTTTATAAATATACCAAAGTGTTGTACTAAATTCGGGGCAGAGAGTATCATGTTTATCGCAACCAAATCTCCCTCTCTTATTCGGGACTCTTCTATTCTGTAAAACTCTTCTTTGGTCCGTTCAAGAAACTGCATATATATTCTATTCTTATCTTCAGAACCAATTGTGAAATCAGGTATAGCATTTCCAAACACTTCATTAGAAATTGAATGGACAAGCCCCCAACAATCAAAACCCTTTCCCAATTCCCTTCCTCTATCAACAAAAGGAGTTCTCATCGCTTTGGACACGTATTCAACGAGTTTGTGTTTACCTTTATACAAGGGATAACCCTCCTCGACCAACACCGGGGAACCCGCCATATCGAGTAGAGTTGTTTAGTTCCCTACATCTAACTAGAGTTTTGTTACAAGAAGTTGCCGTTCCCGTATATCCACATCTTTCCTGTTTGAACTTATATCTACAGTTGTTCTTCAATATTCTATTTAAAGGAAATCTCTTTCTATATGGATTAGGCGCACCAAGAGTGAAGGTGATATAATCGTGAGTAGAGGTTGGTTGAACCAGAATGTATTCATGGTAAACAACCGGAGTAGGGTCATCTAGGGTTGCAGTAGACACCACATATATCCCAACAGTTATATCAGCAGGACCATTTCTCTTGACATAAGCATCATATTCCTGTAGATAACCTTCAACGGTTCTATCTACATTGGGGATTCTTAACTCAACTCTAGGAATTTCCCCTTGCGACTGCTCAGAAATTTCTTCCATCTCGAAAGGGAAGGCAATCCAAGAATGACCATTCCAAGTTATATCTTCTGTATTTGAAACAACTCTAATAGGTTCGGTTACGTCCGGAATGGTAATCTCAAGGAGGACGAGAAACGAATCTGTTGAGCCTAAATCGTTCTTTTGTTGGATGATCTCGGAAGATAAAATAACGTTGGAAGGCATTTTATGATTCCTCTATTTGAACGGTGGTTGAACAATTAGTCGGGGACTGATATTCTACTTGAATTTCATTCTCACTAAATCTCGCTTCGTATTGAACTAATGTCATGGGGTGCGTCCAGTAGAACAAGTCCCCCTGATTAGCATAAAAGAATGTCTTTATTTCATTTATTTCGGATACATTTAGTGTTGTAAAATCCAATTGCCACTTCGATCTGCCCCGTGTATGGCGAACCCGCGATTGCACGGAGCCGTCTGAGAACGGTGTCCGTGTTTGTGCCTTCACAAGGGATTCAGTAATAGTAGTTGGTGTAATATTTGGGAAAGTATTCATATATTAATCCTTCTCCTTACCAGCTTTAGCTAATTCAGAATAAGTGATTCCCTCTTGTGTTAGGTGTAGATTAACGTGACACTCTTTACAAACACAAATGCCATTATCAATGTCTACTTGTTCCATTGGCGAGCATACTACAGGTGTTATATGGTGAGCCTGTAGATGTTTCTTATCGAATCGGTTATTACAGACTTGACAGGTGTAGTTGTCACGTTCAAGGATCATTTGTCTAAATTCAATTGAATATTCTCTATTATTAGGTTTTTTGAAGCCTTTTGGATATATACGTCTTCCGAATACAGAACAGGATTCTTTACAAGAGTCGGAACAGTAGAGTCTCCTTTCTCCTGTTGCATTCCCATTTAATGATCTTATTCTATCCTGTACTTGTTGATTAGTTGGAATAAAGTATTTCTTACACGTGGCACATTTTACTTCTAAATACCCTTCTTTAGACTCTCTTGGAGATTCAAGAGGTGTTAATTTATCTGTATAGACTTCATATTTAGCAGGAGAAATATTATATTGTTTTTTCTTTTCTACTATAATATCACGATTTTCTTCATAATATTGTTTACTCTTTTCTATTACAATATCCCGATTTTCTTCATAATATTGTTTTCTCTTTTCTAATTTAACATCACGATTTTCTTCATAGTATTGTTTACTGTATTCTTTTTTAGCATCATGATTTTCTTCATAGTATTTCTTAGTATACTGTTTATCACACCCTTTACATTGACTACGCTTCCCCCTAATCCCTTGCTTCCCATTGCTAAACTCATCCCATGCTTTAAACTCACCACACTTAGTGCATGTGCGGCCTTCCTCATTTATTATACCTTTAGCCTTTGCCATATTTAATCTCCAAACCCATCTAAGTAAACTATACCTAAGTTGTAATTTTCCCACGGCTCGGTATAAACAGGTAGCGCGTACATATATAATGACTGACTAACTTCAGCATCCCCTGTTAGGCTTAAATTCAATCCACTTCTTATCCTAATCTTCGGAAACACCAATTGTAATTTCCTTGTTTTGTTTGGATAATTATAGGTTATTTCCAGTCTAAAGTCAACATCGGCTATCTTGTGTATTGGAATTATATTACCATTACTAGCTGGATCAATACCTATCAACAATTTCAATATATCCTTACTCAACTCAACAGTCTGCATCTCTATGGTGCAGGAGGTTCTATCTGCTTTATAGTCTTCCGCATCATAATTAGTATTAACATAAGTCCTGCTATTGTATTGAGTACTATAAACGATATTCGTGACCTCTGCATAACCGAAGTAGTTATCTTGGTTCAGAACCGGATTTATAAATTCTAAATTGGAAGCACTATCTCCAATTAGTATTTCTGCGGGGCCAATGGCGATGTTGTTGGCGTCTTTCAATTTAAATGACATTGTATGTTCCTTATTCTTTATATGCTAACGCACAGAGGCTACTTTAGTTCTCAGGCCGCTTCTATTTCTATCGATGCCATCAAGAACAATCCTGATTATTTCCTCACCCATATTTATAGATGAAGTTGCGGTAGCGTTTCCAACCTGTGTTCCTGTCTTGTTCTCAATAACCACCCGGACATTTCTAGGTTCCCTGGACTGTGCCGCCTGTTCCCTTGTTTGTACCACTTCCCCCTTTTCCAATACTGCGGGAACTTCGCCGCCATTGTGGAATCGAGGGGCGTTGATGAAAGCGGAAGGGTCCAGTTGCTTCTTGATTGAAGAAGCCTTTCCTGCCATGCCGCCGCTGTGGTTTGACCCCATTGCGCCTGCGAAGAAACTTCCTACGGAACCAAGAAAACCACCCATGCCGGACATGGCCTCCATTCCTGACATAACAGCATTGAGAATCTGCTGCTTAATAATCATCTTAGTCAGGTCACGAAGAATGGAATAGGCCATCTCACTGAAAGCCTCCCCTGCATTTTTAGTCCCCTCAACAAAATCAAGGAAAGCATCGGCAGAAGAATCCGCAAACTCATCTACAGAATTTACAATCCAATCTCTTACTTTGGAGAAAGAAGACTTGGTGGATTTCTCAATGGAACGCATTGCGCTTTCCCAAGCATCTGCAAAGTCTTCGGGGTTGGCCATACGTTCTTCAAATATAGCACGTTCCCGTTCAATAGCCTTTGTATCATTTTCAACAATTAGAGCATTTAGATCTGCCCTATATTTAGCTTCTACTACCTTCGTCTCATCTCCTCGCTCCTTTGCAGATTCAATAGCAAGGTCAAGCATCTTCTTTGCGGATTTCTTCCTGGCTTCAAATTCAGCATTATCTATATCTTCTTGGGCGCGTAGACGCTGTAATTTGGTGGCATTGCTTGCGGTTAGGGCTTTCTCTTTTTCTGCTTCTGTTTGTCTAACATTCGCTAGAGACTTATCTAATGTAGCCTTTTCTGCATTGATGTTTTTTTGAAAAAGTTCTTTAGCTCTTCTCTGTGCTTTTTCTCTTTCTCTTTCTGCATCTTTGTTTTGTTCTTTCCAAAACTTAGCCAAGGCTTCGTTAAATTTTGTAGAACGAATACTGCTTTTATCATCCGCAGATAAAAGACGAGTCTCAGATAAAGCTGTAATCGTCTCTTCGGCAGCCGCAGCCGCATCTTTAGCAGCCTGTATAAAGTCTTCCTGTAAGGTCACGCTTCCTGTTTTGGTCACTTTCTTCCATGCCGCTTGCCAATGCGGACCTAAATCATCTAATAAATCGCGCCACGCTTTAAAAGCATTTTCAGACTCCTCAATAGCCTTTGCGTTAGCCTTCGCAATAATATCCCAGGAGTCAGTAATTCCCTCTCCCGTTTTAGCAAGAGAGGCAATGTAGGTATTTTGCTCATACGTGAGATTTTTTAATCTATCAGTAGCAATAGTTAATTGTTTAGACGTTTCGGCAAGTTCTTTTTGTAAATAACTCTTCGCAGAGTCCGCTCGTGCAAGGGATAGACCACTTGTTAATTCCTTATATCTTTTGGTTAATTTAGATACTTCTTTTTCAGTTTCTTTAATATCTGCCCTATTAGTCGCCATCGCCTTAGTAATAGCTTTAGGGTCTGATTGATTTAATTCTTCATTGTACTTCTGTAATATAGGAATTAATTTTTCTAAATCTCGTCCATATACATTTACTTTTCCAATAAGTTCTGGATAATTTTCACGTAATAATTCCAATACACGATTGATCTCTTTTTGAGTATCAAAAGATTTCTCACCAGATTTTTGTATATTAGCTAAAACCTGAATATATTTTTCAAGAGCCGCAGAACCCTCTCTATACGCCTCTGCTTCAGCTAAAACTAATGAGGTTCGTGCTTCAACATCTCCCTTTGCGGCTTTTGCTATATTAATAAATTTAGTTAAAGATGTTACGCTTTTGCTTAACCATAGAACAAAACTAGACAGGGAATCAATGAGTCCCTCAATTATTCCCTTTAGTCCGAGTTCTCCAATAGCAACACCTAAGTTTTTAAATCTGTCACCTAAGTTTTTGAGTTTAACCCCTAGACCTTCCTGCTGTTTCAACTGCTGCCTAAATGCTTCGCCCACTCCTGTGATATTATCCAACATTTGTTCGTATTCACCAGAGGTAAATGTGCGAACAAACACGTTAGCCGCCTGTTGCCCACGCAAACCAAATAATTCATACGCCTTTCCTGCATCGGCTAAACCCGTTTTCTGATCTACCAGTATTTTGGAGAGATTCTGCATTGCCTTCTGAAATCCAACAATGCGCGGGTTAATTTGATCTATAGTCAATCCAGCATAGGCTAGCTCTGTCCGCATTTTCTTAGACGGGGCAATCATGCGTGAAATAACATTACGCATGGATGTACCAACCGTACTAAAACGCATACCATTATTAGCGAGTAGTCCTGCCGCCGCTGCAACTTCTTCTAACTGAACTCCCGCCTGAGCCGCAGACGCACCAACATAGTTAAAAATGGTACGCATACCCTGAATAGTCAATTTTGATTTATTAACCGCAGACGCAAATATATCCGCAACTCTGGCAGATTCAGCAGTCTCTAGTTGGAAAGCCCGAATAGCAGAAGTAAATAAATCAGCAGTAAGAGCGAAATCTGTTAGTGTACCGGTAGCAACTGACGCAATAGCATCAATTGATTCCAAGGCTTCTCTAGCGGCGAAACCAGACTGCCCTAAATACACCATTGCTTGAGCAACTTCGTTGGCACTGAATTTGGTATTGTTAGATACCTCTATCATCTTGCGGCCAAACGCTTCTACTTCGAAATTAGAAGAGTTAGTAATAGCTTGTAAATTCTTTAATGCCTGATCGTACTCAACAACAGCAGATACAGAACTTGTTATGGCTTTTGTTATACCACCAAAAATAGCCCCGGCAGCAGCAAACCTAGCAAGGGTTTTAAAAGCACTCACTACTGAATTGGTTGCCCCTGAAAAAATGCCCATAGATTTGGCAGCACTTTTTGACTGCTTATCTACATTAGAAATGGCCCCGCCACCTCCACCCGAACCGGCAAGCCCCTTTAAAGAAGAAGAAACGTCATTAACAGCCTTCTTAAAAGAAGCGTCAACCTTACCTGCGAAAGTAACCGCGAGTTCATTCTTATATTGATTAGCCATAAATATACGTTCCTTTTATATCTTACTAAACAAATAGCAAGCGACACTCCGCTTGTCGGATATATCGCTTGCTATTTGTCGTTTATTCTATCGAGGGGTTAATCCTTGTTTATTATTTCAATACTACCCTGTCCGAAGGCTTTAGCGAACTGTTTCATTTGCCGTTCTGTTTCAGCCTGTTTCTCTTCATCGGTCCAATCAGCATATTTATCTTCGGGCTTTTTCATCTCATCTATTGCAGGAATTTTGACACCTTGAAATGAGGCAAGTATTCTGTAGTTGTTATGTTGCCTTATAGCCGCTTTCTCATACAGTACGTTTAATTGTGCGGGCGTTATGCCGCCTTTGTAAACGGGGTCGTAGAGAATGTTTGATAATGTTATTTGTGGATAGGCCGCAAGAATCGAAGTAATGATCTCATCTATGTCCAGAGGTCGCTTATTCTTTTCTTGAGGCTTTGTACGTTTTTTACTGGTGTTTCGTAGTTCATTTCGAAAATAATAGTACATAATTCCGAAATCTGATTATTATCTATATTATTTAGTTCAACATCGTAATCCGCAACCAACTTCATAATCTTAATAAGATTATCTTCGATTAATTGAAAGATCATCTTTACAATATCAATAGTAGAGGCATCCTGTTCCTTCTTTGCGAAAGTTTCAAGCATCTCGCTTATCTGCTTAGTAAATTCTTTTTGCGCAGCGAAGGATAAAGGGTAAATTTTAACGCTCTCCCGCGTCTTAATACCAACCGTAAGTTCCCTGGTTTCTACATCTATATTCGACATTTTTAAATACTTCTCCTATATTCTTTGTTTATAACAGGGGGATTGAAATATATCCCCCTGTTTAGTTAACTACGCAAGAACGATCTTACCAAGAGACTGACCATCCCAAGCAGCATTGCCGCCTGTCACAGAGGAGTCCGCAGGGGTAGAGTTGAAGGTGATGCTGATGGTTGCGTGGGTATCTGTAGCAAACGCAATTTCAGCCGACTCAGAACGCACCTGAGCACGGGGGAAAATGATAACCATCGTGTTCGTACCATTCGGGAATACATAGTAACCTTCCACACGAACATAATCAGGAGAACTCAGTTCACCTAGTTTAATCTCCCCGGCAGTAGCCGAGTCGTACCCCTGTTTAGCCATGTAGAACGTAAAGACATCATCAGCCGCCCATGTGCCAGCAAAGAAGTTAGCCGGGATTGCAACTAATTCAGTTGTCCCGTCTGTGAAAGTAGACAGCGCAGTAGTGTCCCCTTCACCAATCTGATCACCAGTGAGTTTGCCGCGCTTGTCAGAATAAACGGAATAGGTAGTTGCGGTTAGGAAGATAACGCGATAGGTATCAGACTCAGCATCCGCACCACCGTCAATATCATCAGTGGTGTTGTAGGTTCCCGATGCAGACGATACAACAGTGTAACCTTCACCAACCCAAGAGCTTCCAGCAGCAGTCGGGTCGATGCCCTGAAGCAGTGCGAGGTTCTTGGGGGTCATCTCATCAAATTCACATGTGATGGTTTGGGTTTCCTGTGTAGGGGTAGTAAAGTCCTCCACCATCGGGAAGCCGCTCATATGCTGATAATACTCTTTTGAGTTATTGTAAGACGCGGAAGAGAGTGCGCCAAGGGAATTAGCAGTAGTAAGAACCGGAGTAGTGGTGGCAATATTCGCCGCACTTGCGCCGACCCTAACTTCCATAAGGCCCAAGGCGAGCCTCTGTGGATTGATTGTACGTGGTCCAGGCATAATGCCTCCTTTAACTAGAACAGTCTAATATTGACTGCTCCATTTTAGTTGTATTGTAACGAGCTTGTATTTAGTTCCATCAGTTGCCAGCATTAAAGGGCTTTGATAAGCAATGCTCGCAACCATCCAACCAACAATTTCTTCTTCAGCAGTGTTCAAATTTATATAGATTGGGATTCTTCTTGCCGAGTCAAATTGAGAACTATCAGTGAACCACTCTACAAGTAAATCCCTTAGATCACTCACCACATCACTTGACGTATCATTTCGAGCGCAACAATAAATGTCCACCATTGCTTCATTTAATGTTCCAACAATAAACGTGCCAAAATTAATAGTCATCCAACTTGGGGATGGAGAGTCCTCATTTATAGGAACCTCCATCCCCGTGTCGAATAGAAGGGAGATGGGAGGAGAGTAAAGATTAGCGTTAGTATATAAATACTTACGCATTGAAATTTTAAAGTTTTTCTCTTTACTGATCTCCGGTAATGCCATCTTATTGCCCGTCTTCCGTTTCTTTTATAAGCGTTTCAATCAATTCCAGAAACCCTTTATATGTGGTAAGTGCTTCTTTATCCTCATAAAAATCATCCCTAATTATAGCACTTTTTAATATGTAATGCAAGTGCCGCATCTCTGTTAATGTAAAAATAGTTGTAATTTCTACATCAATCGGTCTAATATCAAATACCCTCATCGTATCTCCCATTTTGAGAACATTCTTTTTGACATTTTATTTATTATGTCTTCTGCATCTTTCTTTACAAAATCAGCAAGAGTTGGTCCGAATACAGGTCTGGCAGGAATCTTTCCACCAGGGGAGCCGTTTTCAATTAGATACCCATAATACGTTATTTCTCTCGAATTGTATCCCTTTGATTTATCTCCTTTATCAAAGAACCAACTCTTTCCCCCTGCGCGTCTTCCTTTAGGAATACCCACAGACCTTCCACCATCACGTTCATAAATAACAATGTTTCTAAAAAGATCACCACCAAGAAACCAAGGGTCTGCAAATCCATAATTTCTAAGTTTCCAATTCAAATAATCCTGATTGTAAGGAGCAGGGGCTTGTGGATATTTTTGTGAAACTAGGTTATTTCTAAGTAGTACAAAATAATTGTGTGATAACGCCCTTATTAACTCACCCCGTGCTCCTACTTTGGACTTGGCTTCAGGATATAAAGCCTTTGTTCTTTTTGCTACTTCAAGAACTTTCTTCTTGAAGGAAGGGCTTATTCTTATTTGTACTGTCATTGTGCTTTAAATCCTTGCTTCATATACTTAACAAAAAGTCTAATGATGAACTATATATCCATCAAGTATATCAATTCCTACATACTCAGAACTAGGCTCCCCGTGTCTATTCAGAATAACATCTTTCCTAAACAACCTAGGATTAACAAAGAACCTTCTATTATCTTCACCTGTATCCATGACTCTGTAGATTCGGAAATAATCATAATCAGACTGCATGAACTCTGGAATGGCCTTGACAAGAATTGGTTCAATATGTTCATCTGTAAAAAGAATCATATACCAATCAGTGTCGCAATTACTAAATCCAGAACAAGAGGTGTTCTTTGATTTCTCCACTATCTTCGCATTAAGCCCCGCAACACTCTCTAAAGTCTTATTCTTATCTCCACCACGTTCCACTACATAAATAGTTAGACTCATGTCTCCTACCTGTTTTCTATTCGTTTAACGGTTATCCTGGGTCATTTTCAATTCATAAGCAAAACCATAGTTATACTTATCCACATTCTCTACCATCATTGTCTCACCTGTTCCAAACACAAGCCTATCAAATTCTCTAATATCATAATGTCTGGATACATATACCAAAAGAGCATCAAGAAGAACTTCACCGATATTGTTATAATCAGAAACCTCAGCACCAAAGCGAGTATTAGTAACAACACAAGGAATGTCTAAATCATACTGATCCACCCATGTCGGCTCATCAACAAAGGTTGACGGGTTGAGAACCATTACTTTTCGTTGAACTTTTACTGTATTGTTTATCTTGTATAAAGTTGCGTGTCTTTGAATAATCTCATTTCTGAAAGTCTCATTATTCAGGTTCATTACCATATATGTTTCGTTATCATATACAGTTCTAAGATAATCTCCGCTAACAAGAACGGTGTCATAGGGGAAATATCCTTTAAGATAGAACTCCTGAATAAAGACTTTTGTCGCCTGATTACTCAGCTTGGTTAGGATGTATTCACTAGGATGCTCTGTTAAAGTCGCGCCCTTAAGTGGAATAATTTCTGTCCCATTACTCGTATATGCTTTTTTTACCTTCTCTCCCACCCTGCTCATAACTAATCCTCTTGAAGATAGGTTATGTCGTTGCCAGAAGCATCATAAACAAATCCGTTAGTGATATAAGTCCCAAACATAGTTTCAGGATCAATTCCTAATCCAGTATTGGGGAAAAGTTCGGGCTGAGATTCCTGAGCAAGAATGAACTGCTCATCATAATAGGAAACAAGATACTTGAGGTGTTCAAAAGGCTGTTGAAGTTCAAGTTTATTAAATTTGAAGTCCTCTGATGCAGTTAGAAGAAGAATTTCAATAGCATGACGTTTTGACCTGTTCACTGCCCACATTTGTTTTAAACCAGCAACAGGATAATCATAACCAAGTTCAATCATGCCTTTATCAATGGCGCGATTGATTTCTTCCTGCGTAAGACTATCCGCAAGTTCTCCTAGTTCCACATCTACGAGAATATATAACTCTGATTTGGTAAGTGCCATTGTTTTTCCCTTCTATACCTACTAAATGTGGTTATCTCTTTTTATGAATAGTCTTCTTTTTGGCAGCGGGCTTCTTTGTTGGAACGGGGTCTTCTTTTACTTCTTCTTTTACTTCAACTACTTCTTCAATAAGATTAGGAGTATTCGTAGTTACATCTTCCTTAGCATCCGAATCTTTATTACCACGGTCATTATTATCTAGAACAGGACGGGCTTCAACTTCTTCATCATCCTCAAGCACCTCCACTGTTCCTGATTTCATCTCAATTTCCTTAAGCAAAAATTCATCAATCTCATCCTTCTTCCCTTCTATGATTGCATCTTTAGCAAAAATCCCAGTGGGTAGGGACAATGTAGTTTTTACTCGAATTTTCATTGTGCTTCCTTTTATTTTAAGCAGGGAGGGGATATATCACAATCCCCTCCCTCCGTTATTCAATTACTCTTAGAGGCCGACCGTAAGCTGGTACACTGAAGCAGGATAGTACAGCACAGGAAGACATAAATCTTCCGTATACAACTCCACTCCATCAGGGGCTTCCTTAATAAAACTACGCATACGTATACCATAAGTAGAAGGAATACCATGAGGAGCCTGCATCATCTCCGCAACAGGCTGACCATCAACCTTGGGAACCATAAAGACAATCTTGTTGCTGTCCAGATAGAACTTCCGCATCATCAGCTGAGACTTAAAGGCGACACCAGTAGCACCAGTGAGAGCGGCGGAAAGGGTGATGGCCCCGGTTTCATGGTTAACCGCAGTGATCTTGGAACGAGGACCGGCTGCGCCGTCCACGCTGTTCTTAATCCAAACGTCACCGCCAACAACAAAGTCGGACGGGTCAACTACATAAATAGTAGTTCCGGAAGTGTAGGACTGTGCAAGAGGAGAAGACACGGGATAAGCCGCATCATACACATTAACAGAACCGAAGCCGAGAATCTGAGCAAGTGCGCCGGGGGCGTTGTTCACCAGTTGTGCCTCGGAGATATTCTGCGTCTGCGCAAGATCGCGAATACCGGAATCCTTAATCAGCGACTGGAGAAGGCGGCTATTCATATACGCCTCTAGTCCCATAGTCTCCATTTCAAGAGAATCCTGCATTGTATTTTTAGCGTCGAAAACATCACCAAAAACATCACGATCAGCTATTTCACTGCTGCTCCCATACCAACGAGCAGTAGCACCGAGAGTTACCTGATGAGAGGTCGGTATACCCCAAGACACGGAAGCAAACTCAGGAGCCTTGGAAGTAGCCTTAATGTGGTAGTCCATACTGCCATCAAAAAGCATCTTGGCAAACATGAACTCGCGCCGTTTCCGCACGCCATAAAGCATACGCTGAGAGGCCCGCGCAATCTCAGCCTGACCAGAGCGTTTAGCCTGTGCAGTTCCGGGTTCGCGGAGGTTGTTAAGAAACTCTTCGCCAAAGAACTTGCTTTGAGCGAAGTAAGCGGGTTTCATGGAGTGCTTGCCAACACCATCATCACCGAAGGAAGGTCCACGGGAACCACGGGCAACGAAAGGAATCATGCCAGCGGAACCATAGCGGCTTTCCCACTCAATGGTATCAGAAAGAGCGTTGGACACAGGGAACTTATTGGAAAGCACCATAGAGGGCGGGGTTTGCGCCTTCTCAATGAGCTTGTTCAGAGTGCTAAGATGCAGCTCTGGAATTACATTACCTTTAGGCATAGTAGACTCCTTTACTTAATATATGCACGGTTGCCGAACTTCACTACACCGAGAGAAGCAAGAGCAGCGGCATCAAGATTAAACAGGGGGGCAGCGTAGATAACAGCGTTGGCAATAATGGCAGAAGCCTGTGCGCCCTTAGCAGAAGAACCAACACCAGTATCAACGGGCTTGTCAAGAATAGCAACCGCAGTAGAGAACTTGCCAGAAGCACCGGACTTCACGTAGACATGGGCGTTCTTGGCAGTGGTGTACTCAGCGGAGTCAATAGCATTAGTGAAGGTAATGGTAGCAACACCAGCAGTAACAGTAATGTCAGTGATTGCGCCGCCTTCAAAATAGAGAGGATCGTCATTGGCAAGGATAAGAAGATCACCCTTTGCAAATTTACCGGACTCAGCCTCAGAAACAGTAACGGTGTCCTCAGTGTAAACCGCATTAGCAGTCAGCGGAGAAACGGCTACGTTATCAGTGTAGGTAGTAGGAACGTAGGGAACAAATTCCCCATTAGCATCCTCGGCAACGACAGTACCGGCTTCGATATAACCGAAACCGGCCTTCATTTTGAGGGACACAAACATAGTGGCATCATTCGGGAACCCATCAGTATAGAGGTGTGGCTGGTCGTACTGCACACCATGATTAATTTGAGGGGTGTCACCGTAGGTATTTACATCAAGAATGGTAATAGCCATAACGGAACTCCTTATTTATTCCCGCCAACCAGCGCAAGCATTTCTTCTGCAAGAGCTTCGGCAGCGGCATCAGTAAATTCATTTTCACCAGCGGGCTTCTTGGTAAAACTACCAGAACCCTGAATCTTAGCCTCTTCCTTAGTCTCAGCCCAAAATTCGATTTCCTTATCCACGGCGGCTACAAAAGCCTCTTCGTCAAAACCATTCTCACCAACATACTTTTCAGCGGAAACAAAAGCCTTAATCTTTTCATGTAGACGCTCAGGAATGTCGGCTTCCTTCAACTTCTCATTCCAAGTCTTATCGGCAAATTCCTTACGCGCCTTTTCCTCGGCAAGAACCTGCTCCTTTTCAAAAGCCTTGACCTTCTCTTCCAGTTCTTCTACCTTGGCAGAGAACTCAGTAACTTTAGCCTCATGTTCTTTCATAAGATCGCGCTTTTCAGCATCGAACTTAGTCCGAGCATCCTCAAGAACGCGCTCAGCGAACTTCTGCGCCTCTTCTGGATGTTCTTTCTTAAAAGTAATGTAGTCCATAACTTTCTCCGTTTTTTGTTGATTGTCATTTTCATTCTCAGTGGAAATAAAAATATCGGCCGATAATTCAACCGTGTCTCCACCCGCCTCACTAAATACTGCTGAAGAAGTGTTGTTATCAGCCCCGAACAGGCAAACGGAACATTCCATAAGCTCCGTTTCGCGCCAAATATGTCCGGGTCCATTAAATTTTATCCCATTAACGTCTACGGAAACCCCCTCCTCAATATATTCAATACGAGTAGGATTTCCACGAATAGATGCTTGAAAGGGAACTCCCTTTCTAGAATATTCCTTAAACTGAGATACCTTTTCATTATCAACAAAAGTAACTTCTTTATCAGTATATACTAAACCCTCGTCAGTTATTTTAGGCTTAGTTGATACTCCAAGAATATTATCCATATTCCAATCATCATGCGCCCAAAGGATAGGATGTTTATCTTTGAATTTAAACCCCTTGAGATCAAAGATGAGATTCCCCCAATACCAGTGGTTAGCAATAATACCGCCGCTATACCCCACCATCTTGAAATTATCTTCATTACCCTCTTCGGCGGCAAAAGAACAATGCGCGTCATCCGCAGTAACAAAAGATAGAGCAGACTTAGGTACTGCTTTGAATTTATCTTTATCTTTTATTTTAGTTTTAATTTTGCTCATATGTTTATCCTTTAGTTTTGAGTCACATACCATTTGTGGCATTATACCAGAAACGCAAGTAAATGTCAAGCATTATTTTGTATTATTTTTAATTTTTTATTGCTCGTTCTCTTGAGTCGTAACTGAGTTCTCAGCCTCCTCTTTCTCCTGAACGGCTTCCTCGTCCATCCCGTATGTTAGCTCAGGGTACGCCGCCTGCTCTTCTGCCGCCTGTAACCGCAACTTACGATAATCACCAAAGCCCAGCAGTTCTCCAACCTTGCTTGCAGGAATACCAAGGGACTTAGTAACAGGACCGTGCTTGCTTCCAAGAAGAGCGCGAACAGTCTCCTCATTTCCGGCGGCGTGAGATTGCGGGAAGGTAACGCCGATAAGTCTTTCCGCATTGAATGATTTGAATTTAAAAACAGGTTTCTTACTTTTATTAAAATCCACTGCTTTTTTAATTTTATGTACGTATTTAAAATCTGATACAGCCGAAGCAAGGAAAAACACATTACCCCAAAGGTCGAACTTTAGAAATCGCTCGAAATTAGCTATTTCATCGAAAGTTCTATCCCGTTGCGTTCCGTGCGTCTGTGAAAGGGAGGATTTGTTTCGATTGCTTCTTCCAATCAAACTGTCCTCGGTAGTGTTCAGTCCAGACGTTACAAAATCTAGCACATCCGTATCTGAATCGGATATTTTAGGAAGAGTGGGACTAATAGCCTTCAACTTCATGCCAGGAGGAACAACAAGTGTTCCCCCTGCATCTTTCTTCTTCATAATACCAGTTTCAGCACGTTGTTCTTCAGTCAAAGCCATCCACGCTCTAAACGTCTTAATGTCTTCTGCCTCAAGAACCCAAAGATATGCACCGGAACTCTTCTTGTGGTTAATTTCGTATGTTTTCAACTGTTCGTATAGATTCACCCAGGTGAGGACCGTGCGAATATATGAAATATTACGAGCAGTCATCCATCCCTTATCCCATTGAACAACAAAACGCTTAAACCCTCCAACTGAATTATACTTCTTAGTAGAGGCAACACTTTCTTTGATATATTCAGGATTATAATTAACATGCTGTTTAAGAATATTAACAAGTTCAGGATACCTTGCTACGTAAATACTAGGAATCTGCTCATAATGGTCCTGTAGATCATCTCCACTATACTTGAACTGATAGGCAATGGGCATGGCGGGTTTTCTTGGATGATAAATAATTCCACTATTATCATATCCAATAACATCAAGAGTGGATGGATCACGAAAATCAATTTCAACAAATCCGTCATTATGAAGAGTTAATACAAGAAATAGCTCCCCCTCAATCTGCGCCCTGCCTACGTACTTAGGAAGCAAGGAATGAAGGCGGTTTCTATAATCATACGTGATTTCATCAATCTTTTCTTGAATTTCTGGAATCTCTGAATAAACTTCAAACCCATATCCGGTCATTCGTCCAACGTAGTCTCTTACGGCAGACGAAATTTGTGGGTTTGTCTGAAAGGCGTGCCAAAGTTCCTGTTGTAATTCCCTTATTCCATAAGAACTGTAGTCAGGTGTTCCGAATGTACGCATGGAAGTAGCTGTGGTGGTAGGGTCACTTGGATTCAGAACCAAAGCAAATTGATATTGGCTTAATTGGTCGTCTGGAAGCGTATTCAGATATTCAAGACGCTGATCGAAGGTCATTTCATCAGTCATTTTATTAGGGGTGCTCATTGGTTATCCTTTATTTGGTTAAAATTTGATATAAACGCGAATTTCCACGAATTATATCAAATTTTAACCAAAAAGTCAAGTTTTATCTTATTTTTCTATAATTTCTTTTCAAGAACCAAATCACATATAGGTCCACGACTTTTCTTGCCGCCTAATTGAATATGTCCATAGTTATCTGCTCCACTGAACAACTTGACACACCAATTGAGGCCGTTATTCTCTTTGCTTAGATTAGGATTATCTACTTGATTAGGGTCGCCGCATACGACACACTTCACGTTATCCCCCATACGAGTAAGCAAGGATCGCATATTTAGACGGGATATGTTTTGTGCTTCATCAATAATCACAAAGGCGTTATCTATGTTCATGCCTCTAATATATGTCAAAGGAAGGATTTCGACAAATTCTGGATTCAATGTTTTATCATCAAGAAATACTTTTCCATTGCCCTTTCTCATATTGTGCAGTTTAAAGAACATGCTCTTTATGTAGCGCATGTAGGGGTCGATTTTCTCTTCCATAGTCCCTGGAAGGAAACCAATAGATGGCCCAACATCTTCTATTGATTTAAATATATAAATCTTTTCATACTTCTTCTTTTGCAGAACAGCATCAAGAGCCGAAGCAACCGCACAGTGGGTTTTCCCCATACCGGCACTAGCGGAAAGCGTGACTAGATCGATAGTATCATTCAGGAGAAGTTCAAATGCGGCGTTCTGTGTATAGTGTTTAGGTTTGGTTGCCCATACTTTATTCTCATATCCAATCGGTTTGATTTCATCCTTACCATTAAAAAGAAGAATCCCATTATCAAAACAGAAAGTGTTAACGTACTTAAAATCATCTTTTGACTCAACAAATCCAGTGTTAATATCTTCCTCATTATTAAAGGGAATACTGTCCTTGAACTCTTCAACCTGGATACCAAGAAAATTAGCTTTTAGTTGAAGCACTCTATCATTGGTTAATAGAATCATCGGAGCGTCATACTCCTCTTCGGCCATTAATACACCAGCTAGGATTCTGTCATCTGGATTTTCAGAAATATTCGTAGAAACAGTTTCATTTTCGAAGTAATTTATTTCGTCTGCAAGGGAATGAAGGTTTGCTACTACTTTTTGAACTATGGATTTGAGGGTGGTTTTCCTCTTCAGGCCATCTACCTCATTAAGTACCGTTTCAAGCAGGTAAACCTCATTGGTATCGCCGCCGTCCTTACCGTTTCTGAGAGATTCAATTGCATGAGGGGAATCAATGAGGACGTTTGTGTCTACCACATAGTGTTTTTTCATTTAAGTTTCCTTTTAATCTTCGTTTTCATCTTTATCTTCTTTGCTCTTACCGGCCTTGATCAACTCTGCGTAAGTAATACCTTCTTGTGTTAGATGAAGATTTATATGACATTCTTTACAAATACATATTCCGTTTTTTATATCTACTTGTTCCATGGGACTGCATATAATAGGAGTTATATGGTGTGCTTGCAAATGTTTCTTGTCAAATTTATTATTACATACTTGACAGGTGTAGTTATCTCGTTCAAGGATCATGTTGCGAAATTCAGTTGAATATTCCCGGTTGGAGGGTTTCTTGAAGCCTTTGGGGTATTTTCTTTGACCAAAGACAGAGCAGGATTCTTTACAAGCATCTGAACAATAGAGGCGGTGTTCCCCTGTTATATTTCCATTTAATGCTTGTATTCTACATTGCACTTGTATATTAGTTGGAATGAAATATTTCCTGCATGTAGCGCATTTAACTTCTAAATATCCTTCCTTAGATTCTCTTGGGAACTCTAAAGGCGTTAATTGATTTTTAAATGTTCCATAGTTAGCAGGGGAGATACTATATTGTTTTTTCTGTTCTAATACAACGTCACGATTTTCTTCATAATATTGTTTTTGCTTTTCTAATTTAACATCACGTTTATCTTCATAGTATTGTTTGTCATATTCTTTTCTGGCATCCCTGTTTTCTTCATAGTATTGTTTTTGATATTCTAAAATAGCATCACGATTTTCTTCATAATATTGTTTGTTATATTCTAATTTAGCATCACGATTTTCTTCATAATATTGTTTGTTATATTCCTTTCTAGTATCCTTATTTTCTTCATAATATTCTTTTTTATTCTTTAATATAACATCTCTATTTTCTTCATAATACGTATTAACACATAATTTACATTTACTTTGTTTCCCCCGTGTCCCTATGGTACGTATACTAAACTCACTCCACGCCTTAAATTCGCCACACTTAGTACAAGTGCGGCCGTCATCATTTACTATGCCTTTAGCTTTACGTCCCATATTAATACCTGCTCGGTGAAATGTAGGTCCCAAAGAAATCTTTAACTTTTATAGCCTTGAATTGGTCCATGCCTAAATGTCTCATTCCATAAATACACATCGCCAAAGCATCTACAGCATCGTCCTGAACGCCATTGAGTCGGCTTTTCTGCGGCGAGCCGTATTTAACAGTCCTACCATTATATGAGACACTAAACTCCTTCAATTGTTCAACCACTATATCTACTTCTTTAGCCCCCGGTATATATATCCTGGGTTTTTTAAATCTACCATAGTGAATAACATTATACAACATAGCGAAAACCTCTCGTTGCTTTTGGGTAGAGAATTGTACTACTTCCGGTTTATCAACAATACCCTCTGCAACAAGCCACCCAACTACATCACTTACACCATACCTATCTGATGCAAAAGATTCCACCCCGTTAAACTCATCATGCCAATCCCCAATAACCTGTTGAAGCTCATCAGAAGTAGACCTTTTTGCAATATACAATCCACATTGAATATGTAGGTATTCAGGAGAAGAGAGTTCTCCATTCCCGGTATCTAAATATAAATATGGATTGCTCCTACTTCCTGGTAAACCCTTAGCAACGCAAGTAAGGACTGTTTGGGCAGAAGAGCGACTTGCCATAGCTAAAGGATCACTTCTATCCAATCCAACGCCAATTGTCCAGTCAGTATCAAATAAATCAGATAAATTAGATAGAACCTCCGCAGATATAGTAAATTCCTCTTCATTTAACTGTGGGACGTACTTATCAAAAGAATTTAAACTCTTTTTGTCAAATTCTTGTAATTCGGGCCGTTGCTTTAACTTTAACCCCTTATCCGCAACATATTGTTCATCTTTCTTATGCTTATTGAGTATTTCTAATCTATTTATAACTTGTTCGTGATTACCTATTTTACCGTCTGCACCAATATAATGTGTAGCCTCTATGTCAATATCTGAAAATAGCCCCGCTTGGGCCGACTCCCAGGTATTCTTAAAGAACATTGAAAATTCAACTGGGTTGGCCGCTGTTGACGCCTGGAAAGCATCCAGTTGTTTTTGGGTGTTCGCGGGAGATTTATACAGGTTTACATCAGCGGTGGGGTTGCACTTGTAATAAAAGAACCAGCTTTCACTTCCTTTAACCCCTTCTTGAACTTGCTGATATAATTTAAATAATTTGTGATCCCTTGTTGAAACAGTGGAATCAATAACCCCAAGCGCATTAGGCATGTTGCGCATGGATGAATAAATTTGGTTAAAAAACGGAGCATCCGGCTTTGCTTGGAAAAATTCAGAGAAGGAAAACCCCGTCGCATTGGAAAGTACACCTGTAAATGTAGAAACGGTAGTAATGAACGAAATTTTAAGGCCCTTACTATCATAAATTGCTAATTCTTTAGACAGTATGTTTTTTTCTCCCCCAAGCAGGGCAAGAATAACTGGACTAATTCTTATGATCTTATCCATTTCCTCCCGATGCGCAAACCCCGACTGTTCTTTAGAGTTTGCCGCAAGAAATATTCTTTGGTTAGCAAATACGGTGAACTTCCATAATAAGATCATAACCGCCATGAAAGATTTACCTTCACCACGCTCCGTGCAAAATATAACAAGGTTATGCTTTAGTCTGTTGTCATCCCCCAATACTAAGGCTTCCCTGCATATCTCTTTCTGCCAACACCAGAAGCTCCACCATGATTTTCCGGTGGAAGGTTCCGGTTCTCTGGATAAATCTGCGAGGTAGGTGGGGCGTTGTACGGATGTTCCAGGAATAAAAGCGTTCACTTTAATATTCTCCTCTGCCCACAGCACAAACCCATCCCCGCCCTTTCTATATAGCGGGATTCGCTTGGCGTATAGTGCCTGAAGTTTTCTGTGGTATATGTCTTCTTTTATTTCATTTCGTTCAAATTGCGAAATTATTTTTTCTCTTTGTTCAACATATTCTTTAGAAGTCATCTGTTTCTTCAAAATTCAATCCCCCGTAAGAACCATATCCTTCATCATCCAATACATATCTCACAACTTCGCCGGATTCATCTTCAAATACCAACTCATCTGGAAACCCATCAGACAACAAACTCTCGCCTAGTTTGTCCATATAGATTTCTGTGAGTTCTGACATTTCCACTCGCCTACTCATTTCTTTTTCCTCACGTTAAATTATTCTTCTCTTAATGCTTCTGCCAAACTATCTACACTTGTCATTTCATCGAGAATATTAGGTGCGGCTTCTTTTCCAAACACTGATTCATACATATTCTTCAAGGAACTAAACACTTCTCGCTGCGCCTTATATACAGGGTGAATCTTTGGTTCGCCTTTTGGTGTTGTATAAACAGGATTCTCAAGAGATATGCGAATGATTTCCAACTGAAGCCACTGTGTCCAGAGAGCAAATACTCCTGTGCCTAGAAGGTGCTTTTGATATTCCTTTGCCCTGTTCTTTTCCAATGAAGCAACTGTTGCATTTTTTACCTCATTTAGAAAACGATAGCATAAATCGCACTTCATGGAAATACCTGCATAGGGGCAATCTCCATAAATTGGACAGGTTTCCAAACATTTATGTGTTGCATCCCAAAACAGAATACCGAGATCATTATTTTGTAAATCGGTTGTTTTCAGCTTAGGGACCATTCTATTTTCTGTTTCCAAATCACTCATCCTGATCATCCTCATCTACATATTCAACACAATCCGAAAGCAAAGACAGATCCCCAAATAAAAGCATACTTACCGTTTCATAAAAATAACTAAAGCAGGACCAGATAAATAATACAATATATAATACTAAAATAATAGGACGCTTATACCACACGCAGACTGGTTTCTCAATTTCTTCCATATTCTCGTTCCTGCTTTCTTATTAGATTTAAAAATTTATTTCCGAATAGGGTTATGAAAATTCTATCCCTGAATCTCTTTGCTTCTCTTTTTGTTCTGAACTTCTCAAATATTCTTATATCTGACTCTTTTAATCGTAAATAGAAATACCATCTTTGTGTGTAGGGATTTCGGAATATACACTTTATACCGGATTTTCCTATTTTCTTATTAAACAATTTATATTCAGTTGTGCTTACCTGAATAAGATTCTTTCTTGTGAAGTCATGCCAATCTCCGTTTGCCTGAATAATTGGTAGACTCTTTCCGTCACCATATATGTATTGTTTAAGATTGGTATATGTTCCATCATTATTTACAACAATACAACTCTTAGTGCTTTCTACAAATAACAATTTAAGACATGATACTCTATAAATATCCTTCTTGTCAACGGCTATGTAGTTCCAACTTGCTGTTTGAAATGAATAAAAATGTAATTTAACAAAGAATGTGTGTTTGGTGACAAAGGGCTTTCTGCCTCCTAGATGAAGAATATAACCATACTTCTTTAACTGTCTTGTGTGTTGTCTGCAATATGGGTTATTTGGATTGGTTGTTCTTTTGTAACAATGCTTGACGCAGCAGAAGTTCTTTTTCCCTTTGTTTCCTGACTTTGCTTTTTTTAAATACTTCTTCTCTTGAAGTTCTGTGTTGAAATATAATCCATTTCTAGCGTAGTTATAATGGGACTCACATAAATCATTCTGGTACGCCTCTTTGGTACACCATTTCACAGAACATATTTGAGGTTGATTTTCATTAGTATCATCCTCTTCTTGTTGGTAGAAGTATTTTTCTATTAACTTTTCTGCTTTCATTGTGATTTAGTCAGAAACAAGAAGTTCCCAATGGTAGGAATCTGTTTCTTTGTTATGGTGTTCTTTGGCAATCAGGCGGGTGTTGGTTTTGATTTTTCTTAATCCACCCTCCATATATATTGTTTTCAATTCAATACATTCCCAAATAGGAATGGTGTCTGCAATCTTTTTAAGAACATCCCGCAAGGGGAGTTCTCTTTTGCTATCCAATATACTATTTTGGGATTCAACAAAATCATCCGGCAGGGTTACAGAGAAGTTTTTGGCTATTTGTTTTATATCTTTCTTCATGCTTCTTGAATCCTCTTTTTAGCAATTTCAAAATAATCCTTGTCTAATTCAATTCCAATAAAGTTTCTATTAAGATTTTTACAGGCTACTCCTGTTGTCCCGCTTCCCATAGTGAAATCCAAAACAGTATCCCCCTCATTTGTATAGGTCTTAATCATATACTCCATAAGGGATACAGGTTTTTGTGTCTTATGAAAAATCTTCCCTTCAGATTCCGCTGTTTTATAATATAAAACATCCCTAGGTAAACGCTCTCCTGTGGACTTAACTTCTACTTGTGCGTATTTACCATATACATCATTTTCTGTTTGTTGCTTTCGCACACCTTTATTGTAGGAATTTCCTGCCGTTTTTTGTGGATTATATGTGGGTTGTTTTATATAAAAAATAGAAATATTTTCCTTGGCTCTAAGTGGTTGTTTTTTAGAATTTAAAAAATTAGTGGCTTTAGACTTCTCCCATATCCAATCATATTTATATTCAGTTATATTTGAGACTCTTAATAAACTGCTAAAAGGTTCTGTTCCAAATAAAGCAATGGCGGTATTTCTCCTTGTTATCCGTTTTAATTCTTTCCACATCGGCCCAAAAGGAATACAGGTATCCCATTTACATGCAGTTGTTCCATAGGGAGGATCAGCGAGAACCATATCTATACTGCCGCTTTCAATATCCTTCATCTTCTCCAAGCAATCACCGTGTTCCAATCGCATCCACATATTTATTCTTCCTTCTCATTCCCATTTAGTTCATCAAACACATATTTAATACTAATATAATTCTATTTCCACAACATCAAAATAACATTTGTCGCGTGTATAAAATTTACCGTCGAAATAATACTTTGATAAATGCTGCTTTCCTTTAGGAATTTTATCTATTTCACGATTTGGATATTTTGGCGCATCCGTATATGGTTTCCAATTAGGATTACGCTGCCACCGCCAATCTTCAAAGGCAGTCAACTCTTTTTGAATTTTTTCTGCTTCCTCTTTATTATTATATGCACAACAATTCCATTCCATTCTATCTGAATATGTTCCAGTTTCTCCATTCAGTAAATAGATTTTCATGCTTATTCTCCCTTCTCATTCCCATTTAGTTCATCAAACACATCTTTCATATAGACATATTTTTTAACAGACAGCATTTGTGTTTTATCAAAGGCGTTCACAAACACATCCACCGTTTCTCTATAATAGCACATCACAAGGGAGTTGGATATGCTACCCTTGCCTAGAATCAACTCACCTGAATGAATGGGTTTTTCTTCTTCTACATCAATCCATTTTAGCATTTAACTTTTCCTTTAGTTTTGAAAAAATATGAGCAACAACATCTACCGTCCATCCGTTTCCTATTGCCTTGTACGCCTGTGAATCTGAAATACCTTCTGTGTATCCAATAGGTAAGGTTTGCAGAGCTTCACACTCTTTAACATAAAATTTTCTAAAAGAACATCCATATTTATCAAAGACCAATTGTCTACGCGACTTATTGAAATATTGATTAAGATTACCACCTTTAAAATATGAAGCGTCTATACAGTGCGATTTATCCCTATCCACATATTCGTCATCAGTATTTACTATAAAAAAATTATGTTGCCAAGCAGAAGTGGTTATACAAGGGGATTTGCCTTTATATTCCTTAATGCCTCCTTTATTAGTTCCTCTTGGTACAACATATACGCCATCATATTTTCCGATTATATCTTTCAAGAGTATTCCTTTGTCTTCTGGTATATCAAAATCAATATTTGACCAATACCAGCGAACTCGATTTTGAGCAGATACCAATGCACTATTTATTTTAATTCCAACAACGCCTAATTTTTCATCTATTACCTTCAACCATTCCTTTTTCATGTTAACATTTTCAAGAAGGAACCATCGAGGGCAACATTCTTCTTTCAATCGGACATATTCAAAAAACAACTGACTTCGGGGATCGTCAAAATTCAACTGCTTTCCAGCAAAAGAGAATCCTTGACAGGGAGAACCGCCTATCAATAAATCAATCTTTGGCAAATCTTTTCCTTGTATTTCTCTAACATCTCCTAATTGAATCGTGTCAGGATAATTTTTATACGTAACCTTTATGGCGTGTTTATCTACTTCACTGGCAAAGTATTTATTCACCTTGATTCCGGCTCGTTCCAGTGCCACCTGACCACAACTGATTCCATCAAACAAACTTAGAACATTAATCCCTTCTTTTGGAAAAGTCATCACTATTTATACACTCCCACTATTTTGTTTTTGTCATATCCACTTTCTTCTCCCATGGTCACATATCCAAGGGGGTTGCAATGAACGTGCGTGTTCCGGCCAACCTGATATTCAAATGCCGTATGTGTATGTCCATGAATCCATGTCTTTGGTTTACATCTCTCAATGATATTTCTATAATCATTGATGAAATAGGAGTTCAAAGGAGAGGACGCATATTTTCTTGCCATTGATTTTTCCGTGCATCCATTATGTGTGATGATGACGTTTGTTTTGTGTTCATTGAGTCCCATGAGAAACTGCCTGTCCACAAGTCCGTGTGCAATGCAGTTCTCAATGGTCCAATTTTCAATTTGCTTGAAGTCGCTGATCTGCACCTGATGAAACCAGCCACCAAAGCTCATGTCCATCCAACCAACGCATCCGGCAAAATCAATTTCATCAATGCGAATGGTTTTTCTGTTTAGCACATGAAGGTGTTTATATTTTGATTCAAGAGATTCAAGAAGTTTCTCTGTCTTTTCAATCGAGCTTCCGTAGAACTCATGGTTTCCGGGAACATATAATATGGGTTTGCTCACCAGACTGCACAATTCTGAAACGTCGGCTTCCATGTGTGCAAAGGTGGTGAAGTCTCCTGCCATCACAAAAACATCATAGGCATTATCATCTTTTGGAATCAGCGTTTCAATGTCCATTCCAAATTCACAATGCCAATCACTTGCCACGAATAGGTTCATCTCAATCTACCTTTGCTATATTTATGCTATACTTGGTTTTCATTTTGAATTATAGCCCCCCTCACATCAGGTCAATAACAGCAATCAAAAACAAAAACAAAATGAAAGAAACAATCGTCATGTCAATTCCCTTCTCCACAACAAATTTCTTGATTCTATTTAACATTTCAAATTCTCCTTTCTGTTTTAGCCCCATTGTTCTGCCATAGCCGCAGCAATTCCTGGAAATGTTTTTGACCTCAACTTTGCCCTATCCGCAGAAGGGGGCATTTTGTGTATTCGCGCTTCTCTTCCAGAAACAATATCTGTCGGCACAAGTTTAGGTAAGCCTTTCAGCCACAGACACGTTGCTTTTGTCTCCCCATGTCCAAATTGCCAAGGCTGAATAATCTGATCCGGTTTGCGCCATTCCGTTGACATTATTCCTATTGGATTTTCGATGGCAATCTTCTCACACGCACAGTTCGCTATTTGCATGAAAAACTCGATGGCCCCCTGTTGCCTTCCATCTGCTCTTTTTTCAGGAACCCACCTGGCTCCGCTAACAGCTAAATGTGTGCAAGGAGGAAACGCAATTATCATATCCCAATTATTTCCAAGCAAAGGAATAACATCTCCATGGATATGCCATTCAGGATGACCGCCACTACATGGTTCAATATCACAAGAATACACCTCATGCCCGCGCTTTCTAAATTCTTTGGTTACTGCCTGACTTTCTTCACATGCAACAAGAATCTTCATTCCTATCTCCTATTCAAGTTAATTCAAATATCCCCATCAGACAAGAAGCATAACACTTAAATGCTCCTTTGTCAAGGGGTTTTCACTCCCAAACAACAAATTTCCAATACGCCCTACAGCCCCAACACTTTCCGCATTTCAAGAAATTCACTTTCACTATGGGCGAATTGAAAAAGGCAAAAATGGAAATTAGATAAAAATCTGAATTAGCCCTACTGCCACAACGGATTCCTAACTTTTCAATATTTTTTCTTTCAAAAAAATTCAAACCAAAATGATAAAATCTTTTTTCAAATTCTAAATCAAAATCTGAATTAGCCCTAGAGCCACAAGGAAATCTGAACGAAAATAGAAAATAAAAAATTCATTTTTACTATAGGGAGTTTTGGGAGGTTTGATATTTTCAGCTTTCTAGAATTTGGAATTTGTATATAGATAATTCGGAATGAACAAACAAACATAAACAAAGCCAGTGGTAGCAAGGGTTAAAGTGTGGGTTGCCGTATATACTAGTAAATAAAGACCCTAGAATCCATTTTACCCCTTCTATGGGATGCTGCTACCTATTTCGGTTTAAAATGCCCCAGAAAGGCTTATATGGAGAAATTCGGGCATATCAGGGGTGGTGTTGAAGTGGGTGTTTGGGGTTATAACAAAGAGTAGTAGGCAGGGAACCAGAGAGCCTAATAATAATAATAAAAAAACCAAAGCCAAATAACTTCAACATATAGGAAATGAATTGAAAGAAAGACTTCAAAGGGATTCCTAATATTTGAAAAAAATTGGAACGGTGTGTGGACATGTCCCTACTAGCTGGCGAGAGGGGGTGATATTGATAATCGAAATCAGGGGGGGCCGTTGATAATAGTTCTCATTTTCAATGATAATGGCGTTGAGAATGGCGTAAACCGGCCCTGTTTCCCGGCCAGGGCGCGGCTGATAATGGCCGACTTGGCGTGATTACTCATTTTGCGGGTTTTTGTGTTTGTCCTGGTCAGGAGAAACAGATCGTATTCTGAAAATTTGTTGCATATGCAACTAAATTTAGTCAATTGACTATTTTTAAAGTCCGGCATTGGTCAATTGACTAAACCTAAACGGGATTTTTTCGTATGAATTGGTCCAATCAATACCATAAACCCTTGTTTTTACTACCATATTTCGCCCTTCCCCTTGTCACTTACTGGAATATATTTTTAACCTGCTCACCCCTAACCACCCTATATTGTTACACTTTTCATATAATTGCAGTTACCTTGCAGAAATATGAAAATATTGCTTGACGGCGTATATATAGTAATGCTAGAACGCTCTTACTTGATCATAACAATTAACCGTAAGGAGTTGTAATTATGTCCAGACTACACTTTACCTTTGCAATTGCGGCCTTAAGCTGGCGGTTCGAATTGGAAAATCAGGAATATATTGTTTCCGGTTTTATGCCGTTTATCAATCCGATACCTCTTACATGGAGTTAAGAAGATGCGCACGAACTTTTTTATGACGCGCCAGGAAGCCTTACGCTATGCTAAACTGGATGCAATCCGCTATTGTTTCAAGTATCGCCCTAAGGTGGTACGTTCAACCATTGTTACTGTTCAGGGCGATAGTATACATGGCTGGACAACCGTTTTGAAGTAAAGTAAGGATATAGGAACCATGACTATACTACACCGGGAATTTGCTATACGGGCGTTTGTATGGCGTATGCCTCTTGATTGCGCCATATTCATTCACAGGGGCTTTAATCCTCTGTTCTAATTAACCCTTTACTATAGGGAGTTTAAAAAATGATACACCATACTGATATACTTTTGTTTTCCTTTGCTTGTTCCCCTTCTGATTCTTTTGCTTTTCCTGTTTTTTCCGCTTCCTTTCGCTGGATAATGCCTTATTGATTCTTTTTATCAATTCACTTCATAGGCAAGGGCTTTTATGCTCTTGCCTTTTTTGTTCCATTTTTTTGTTTTACCTTCCCTTGTTTTCCCTTCCCTTTTACCTGATATGCCCGTATTTCTTCTTAGGTTCGCTTGTGAGGCGTTTTCCGTGTTTTCTGGTATGGCGGTAAGGGGAAAGTGATTTAAACGGCTTGTACGGCAATTGTGGGCGTTTTTACCTTTGTTATGGTTGATCGATGGACGCAAAAAAACCCGGAGTGTTCAGGTCCGGGCTTTTTTGCTTGCCTAGTAAATCTTTCCGTCCTCTGTAAACTCATATTCATTGATAATCAAACTTTCGGCAATTATTTCATCGCTTGTGAGATAGTCGTATTCACTTTCCAAGCTTTTATATATCTCCTGCGAAAGGTCCAGCCGCATGGATTCAAGCCTTTCCGCTACTTCCTGCGCTTCACTATCCGACAAGCAATCCGGCACAAAATATATATCAATATATCGCGTCCTTTCGTGTGAATAGTGATAACCATAACTATTTTTTGCGATATTGAAAGCATTGTCAAGCAAGCCATGTTCCGCAAGTATCAACCACCTTTGGTATTTTCTTGCATCTCTATAATTATCGGCCGTGAAAAGCCAGTTATTAAGAATAGTTATTATATCAATATGAGCGTCGAAACATGCGCCATCGCCTTGTGACCAAAAGCCCGAAAAGTGAATCTCCGCATTGGTAAACCCTATTTTTTCGAGCCTTTCCTTGTGATAATCAAGGGAGAAGTCGTACCAATCGTGATCGACGTTTATATCTCGATAATTCTCAATTGCAAGATCCTTGGATTCGTCCGGCAGTTCATCAAACATGTAAATTGTCGTTTCTGTCGTGATAGTACGCATTGTATTTCCCTTTTTGTTTTTAGTGTTATAACTCTTGATACAATTTTGCGGTCACTCTAAAAGGATTTTCAACTTGCGCATGTCCGGCTGCATCAAAAGCATTTTTTCCCGCGACATATCCTATCACAAAACTTTTAATATGGGTTTTATATCCCATTTTGCTTGCGGCAAATCTAGCCCGCTCCTCAACCGTGGTAAATTCTGATTCGAAAAGATTATCTAATAACCCTTCATTAAAACCTTTTTCCTTCATATAATCAGCTTTGCTATACGACATTGTTTCCCCTTTCCTGTTTTTTTTTGTTTGTATCCAATACTCTTGACTAACAGGCAATCCCGTTTACTGTCAATCGGATTTTTTGCAGGTAGTCCATATTCTCCGCTTGCTCTTGCTCAAAAAAATCATCATCCAGCAACTCCAGGTGGCAAGGCGTTTTTTCGTCCATTGTCTCTTGCGTGTAGTAGTCCTGATTTTCCATTGTTTTTTCCCTCTTAATATTCCGTTTCATCGAAAACCAGAGCTAAAAGTGGTTCATACGTATTTTTTGCCTGTATCTCGATAATGGGCCATGCATCTTCAATTCGTAATTTACCTTTACTGGTACTGGTCAAATAACCCCATTCGCGCAATTTTACCAATATTTTTCGCGGAGTAATTGCCGCTGCATCGAAAAAAATATCATCTTCCAAGGTAAAAAATTGTTCCAATCCCAGCCGCCTACCTCGTTTCTCCATGCATCTATCGATACCAAGCGCGCTTTGTACATTGACATAATATTTTCCCCTTATTTTTTAAAACCCATATCCGAACATGATACCAAGCATCACGCCACAAAATGCCGATAACAGGCAATTGACCAGATGATTTACCATTTCACGTTTCATTTTTCCATCTCCATTTTTTGAGGTTCAATCAATCAATCTGCCTGGAGCATATTTTTTCCCGGCCAGCTTGTCAACCTGTTTTTTCATATTTTTTTGATTTTTTCCAGCTCTGTTTTCCCCTCTTATATATGGTAATGACTCCACCCACGGCAGCGCAATATTTTTTCAGATAATCGCAAAAAATGCTTGACAGACTTTATCATTTGTGCATCGCCTTTCACCTTGACATTTTTTCGTTTTTCCCGTATATATCCCGTTGACATTGCGCCCGGATTGTGCCTGGACATTGCGTCATTATATTGACACAATGCAATCCATACGGCTTGTTCATTGACAATCGAGCGTCAAAATAATGACAGTTGATTTTCACTATCAATTGAAAATCGTTATCAACCCGAAAGTCCGGCCAGGATCGGCGCGGGGTCGGGTTACACGGAAAAGCCGGATTACCCTGAAGCCTATATATTAGCATTTCGGCCTATATTCTTTTTATACGGCTTTCAAAATTTCTTTCTTTGTTATCAACTATTCAACTTCTTTTTGATTGCTTGGCTGTTTCTATTTAGCTTTGCTTTGTACATATGAAAAGGGCAAGAGGTTTGTTTTCCTCCTGCCCTTTCTGCTTTGGTTTGGTTTGTGGTTTGTTTGGTTTCTAGTCGTCCTCTTCTTCCTCTTCCTCTTCAATCTCTTGTTCTGCCTCCCATGCTTCCAAAATTTCATTATTAAGATATTCAGACACAAGTTCCCAAACACCTGGAATACTAAGCACCTCCCCCGGATGAAGCTGATAATATTTTTCCTCAAGAATACGGGCAAACTCCGCCTGTGTCATTTTGTCATACTTTCCCATTTCCATAACTCCTTTGTATTTGTGTTCCCTTGTCTTGATCGGTCTTTTATTCTTTATATGATTTGCTTTGGTTTGTCAAGACTTTTTATTTTTTGTACTGATTGAAATTCGTTTGTATATTTGAGTTAGAAAATTTTGAGTTAGAAAATTTCAAGTCCGCAATTAGTCCAGGTTTCACTTGTCCGATCATCTCTAAGAACGTGATAAAAACAACCCGGCCCCTCAAAAGAAAAATATTCTTTAGTTGTTTTTATATCTTCCGAAGTTGTAGCCATTGTTTCCAAAATATCACACGCTTCAGCAAAAGAGGTGGCCTCTATATTAAGCGGGCCGCTGCCCTTAGCCATGAAGGTGTAGGTATAATTCTTCATTACTAAAACTCCTTTATCAACTTCGCGTTTCTGTAATAGCGGCACATTTTGGGATGATTCACAAGATACCAAGCCGCCTCAGCTTCGCTTGCACATTGCGGGAGAAGTGACCCGAAAAGGCCATGATCGGCTACACAAAAAGTCTTTCCCGATTCAGGGTCAAAGTAAAATTCTATGTTAGCACGTTCTCCGGCGTATCCGTCCGGGCAAGAACCCTTGGCGAAGGTGTTTTCTTTTGCTTGCTGGTAGTTCATCTCTAGTCCTCCTTAATATAAAAATCGTCTTCCCTTCCATTGAGCGTCACGCCGTCTTGCCATGTAAGTCCAATGCAAGAATTATTAGCTGCACAAACTATCAGATATTGCCCTATATTGTCCTTCAACCTTTCCCTTGTCCACGGATTCTTTTATCTCTTGTAGTGTCATGGTTAGTCTTCCTCCTCTTCTTCCATTTCGCTTTCCAGGTCCGTTAATTCGTCCTCCAATTCTTCAAGGCGTTCCTCCAATTCCTGATATTCTTCGTCATCTTCCTTGTCCAAAGAATCAACGTAGTCAAGCAATCCGCAGCGGTACGCGGTAGGGTCAACTTCCCTAAGAATGTGCGAAGGGTCATAGGACATGCCCACCACCACAACCGGCCCCTCCTCATCAAGAGCTTCGCAATACTGATCTTCATATTCGTAAGGGTCCATTTCAAAATTAGCCATTTCTGCCTTGACTTCCTGAATCTCTTCCCGCAACTCTTCAATTCTTTCGATAGTCATTTTGTTTGCTCCTTTTGTGGTGTTCCGTTCAACTAAATCAAGGTATATCAAAACACCGGGAAAAAGTCAATTGTTTTTCTCAAAATTTCGTTTTCTCGTTTCTGCTTTTCAATTCTTGTCAACTTGCCTGTAAATCCCTGGAGAATTTCAAAATAGGCAACTTTAAATTTTTGCATTTCTTCAAGTTCTCTGTATATTTCGTTTATATCCTTTTGTTTCAATTCTTCAAGCTCTATATATTCCTCTTCCGCTTTTGCTATTTCGTCTTCAAGTCTATCTATTTCCCTTTGTTTTATTTCAAGTTCATCATTCAAGGAATCCATTTCCCTTTCAGCGTCCCAAACCTTTTCTTGCAACCTCTTTTCAATGGTTATCAATCCTCTTTTCAACGCCTTGATCTGCTTTTCTTGTTTGGTCATTTTTGTATGTCTCTTCTAATTCTTAGATTATATTGAATTTTTCCGAAATCTTGATATTGAAAAGTATTCCTACAAGTTGAACATTTATAAACAGCTTCTTTACTCGGAACTTCTTTTGCTGTTTTATAGCCACAATAAGGACAATATCCATTTTTAACTTTGTCTACTCCCTTTCCGTATCTTCCACAAGTTCCCGCAACCTTTCCATACCAAACAAGGCAAGTAATGAATGGAAGGCGGCTCGGCATTGATTATAAATCTTTTCGGCCTGTCTGGAATCCGCGTCATATCCCAAACCTTCGGCCCACTCTTCAAACGTGCCCCCATAGAAGATATCGGAAATATCAAGGGCCAGGGAATCCAACACCTCAAACAACGTGGGCGCGGCGTTCTTGTGATCCTTTGCCCTAACCTCAGCCCTTTTCTTATTTTCCCTGATCGTATTACCTTTTATTTTAGCTGTTTCCTTTCCGTGACCGATTCCCTTTGAGTAATACCCCCTATATTCCCTTCCCTTGAAAGTAATACAAAATTCATAGTCAAAGGGTTTGTTATTGGGATTCTTAGGAAAATGCCAATCATCATTAGGGGAAACATCGGGCCGCTGATCAATACAAGTTACAGAGTAGCCGATGCCGGGGTGATTATTAACAAATTCTTGAATAGTCTGCATTTTCTAAACTCCTTTTTGTTTGTGTTGAATCTGTTCTAGCCTAAATCTCAGTTCCTGTCAAGTTATTTTTATTGTATTTCCATTTCAACAGTCACGGTGCCCATAAGCAAAGGACATTGATCTGGAATGGCTATAATTTCTTCCCCTGCCTCGTTAGGGTCTGCTTTCCAGGTAGGGCAATCGGTGTTTTCAAGTAAATAACATAATCCAACATCTGTTTTAAATGGGCACCCTGTATAAATTAAGCTTCCGAAAAAATCATATTCTGGCTTTACCCTGACTTTCATTTTCTAAATTCCTTTATAATTCCGTGCAAACCGTTTAAAATCAAAATCTGCCAAACTGCTATACTCAATCGTTGTTTTTTCTAATACAGTACCCAAACCGCCGCATAATTCGCAAATTTCATATTTATCATGGTAGCCGCCGCCGCTTCTAGCATCTCCTTGCCGCTCAAAAGGCGTAAAATATTCTAATCTTTTTCCATGACATTTAGGGCATAGTTTTATTTCTTCTTTTTTGATTTTCATTTTCTAAACTCCTTTTGGTGTTCAAGTTGATTTGTTTCTATATCATTTCGTTTTGATTGTCAACTTGTTTTTTATGTTTTTCAATCTTTCCCTTTCTCCCCTCGATTCGGCCTTTCTTATATGGTAATAGCTGGAAAATGTCAAGCGGATTTTGATTGAAAAGGGAGGCTATAAAAATTATAAAAAAGGGGTTGACAAATTGAACCAGATTTGCTAGAACACAAAACAGTTGAACGGAATTCAAATAAAACAAAGGAGCTTTAGAAATGGCAAAGAAGAAGACTGAAAATCTGGAAATGGAAACTGTTATTCCTGAAATCGAAAATCGGGAAAACACTTCGATCAAGGAAATGACGAAAACCGCCGCAATTCCTGAAGGCGTTTCTATTCAGGCCGGAGAAATGCCCAAGGCAAAGCGCGGAAATGGCGGCAAGCGCGGTTCCAAATATGATTTTCTGCTGAATCTCGGGAACAGTTTCGCCAGCTTTCCCGCTCAGGACCAGAAAAAGGCCGCAACTCTCAGGACCACTCTTTTCAATTGGGCTAAAAAGTCAGGGCGCAAGCTTACAACCTCTTATGACCAGGAAAGCGGATTTGTTCACGTTGCATTGAAGAATTAGAAACAGGCGAAAAAATGCTTGACAAATAGAAAATATTGGTTTAGGCTAGTATTCTCTATTTTTAATTAACATAACTTAAAGGAGTTTTTTGCAATGGAAATTTCCCTGAGTATCCCGGCAAAGGCTTTTTCAACTGTCTACCCGTTTATCTCTAATAAAAAATCACTGGAAGCCATCTCTTGCATTTATATTGATCCTCTTAGAATTTGTGCTTTAAATGGTCATGCTCTCCTTATGTATGAGAATCCTAATAAAGACACTCCCTTTATTGTAGGAAAAGAGTTCATTCTTATTGAACCTTCCCTCAGCCTTGTTAAAGAATCTAAGAAGAAAAACGCATATAATATTATATACAAAGGAGAACGCCTTACGCTCATGGACACATACGAAAAAGAAATTTATATTGAACCAGGGGAGGCTTTCAGGGATTATCAATACCCCGATTTTGAACAAGTTCTAGCTAGACGCGAATCAAAACAAGACCTTTCCGAAATTTGCTTTCCATATTCTTGTTTCGATCTAATAAAAAAAGCATTTGGAAAAAATGCGCGTATAAAATTTGAATTTACAGGAAAGAAGGACCCTTGCTTTTTTACAATTGAAGATAGTCCTGAATATTTGGGGATTATTATGCCCATGTCACCAGAATATTAGGACTAGTATTTTAACACCACCAGAAACCGGGCAAGGGCTAAATAAGCTCTTGCCCTTTCTTTTTGCTTGACTTTTACTGTATTTTTTGCTATCATTCCCCCTTGACTAGAGAAACCGGAAGTTAGAAAATTTCCGGTGCTTTGTCACGTCTTCAAAAAGTATAACTTTTCAATTCTAAGTACTTCGGATTATATGAAATTCTTTTATATCACGTTGCCAAAACACTATCACTTGCACAATGAACTTTGTTCTTTGTTTGGTGTATTATATCTTCTACAATACAAACAGCACGCTATTCCGGCCTTTCAGCTAGAACAGGCGCAAAAGATCATAAACAAATACTTCCCCGCCCAGTCACAACGGCTTTTGACTTCTCCGCGATATAAGGACGCTAGAGACTTTCATTCCTGGCTTAAGGGTAATATCTCTAAATCGAGCGAGATTGCCCCTAGAACGAATTTTGCTTGCTTTGGCACACTAACCCCCCTGCCTTATCAGGAAAGCGGCTTAGAATCAATTCTAGAGCGAATTTCCCACGGAATGAGAGGTGCAATCCTTGGCGACGAGCCGGGACTAGGTAAAACCTGTCAAGCCATATCGGTTTATAACTATTTCCACTCAAAACACGTTACAAAAAAAGATGAAAAAACACTTGACACAGTTTTGATCGTTTGCCCCAACTCAGTCAAGGGGAATTGGGGGCGGGAATGGAACAAATGCGCGATGCCGGATTACCCTGTGGCGACTATATATGCCGACTCCCTCCCATCCCTTATTAGGACGCACAAAATTTCAATCATAAATAATGATTTGCTTCATAAATTTAGAAAAGAATTAATCAAGAAGAAATTTGATTATATTATCATTGATGAAGCTCATAACTATGCTAAGGGGGATAGTAAAAGAGGAAGGGTGTTAAAACAGATTTGCGCCAACTCTAAATTCACCCTTGCTTTATCTGGAACGCCTATTAAGAACTATGTCAGAGATTTGCGAAACATATTGAGTTTGATTGATCCAGAATTTATTTGGAACAACAAAAAACTATATGAGAAAACATTCTGTGATTTGAAAAGAGGGGAATATGGAAACATCTCAACTGGTGCATCCAATATCAGAATGTTGACCAGAATCTTGAAGATGTGCTATTTAATAAGAAGAAAGAAAAGTGATATTGAAATTCAATTACCAAAGAAAACCAGAATGTTTTTGCCTATTGAATTGAAAGAAGGATATTGTAAGAATAGTATATATAGATTTCAGTTAGAAAATTTTAACTCAGTTAGAAAATTTTCTGAATTTAAGAAACTAAAATCAATTCCAGCAAAATTCCGAGATGACAAGACAATACAACGAGCTAGAATAGATATTGGTTTATATAAGGTTCCTGCCGTATGCTCTTTGGTTGATGAGCAGATAGAAAAAGGGGAATCCGTTGTTTTATTCTGTTATCATAAGGAAGTGTTTGAAAAATATAAAGAAATTTATGGAAACAAAGCCTTATATATTTCAGGTGGAACAAGTGGAAAAGTTAGAACAAAAACTGTTTCTGATTTTGAAGCGGGCAAGAAGTCTCTGATTGTTTTATCTCTAGATGCTTGCTCTGAAGGCTTGACATTGATTAAATCTTCGTATATGGTGCAAAGTGAATTTGATTGGAAGGCGGTTGTTCATGCTCAAGCTGAGGACAGGATTCACAGAGTGGGGCAGACAAGGGAATGTGAGATTGTTTATCCGTATATTCCCAATACATTGGACGAATATATAATGGGCGTACTTGGTTATAAAAATACAACTGCTAAAAGAGTTCTAAGATAGATATGCTTAACACACTTCAATTTCTTGATTCCTGCGAAGTTCCTTACAAGAGAGAAGGTAATAACATAGGCAAGGGTTATTTAGGTTTGCCTATTTGCCCGTCTTGTGGTGATACTAGAAATCACTGTGGTGTTAATATTCAGTACGGAAAAGTGTCGTGCTTCATTTGCAATCACAAATCTAATATATATGAATATGTAAAATGGTTCACGAAAGATAAATCTTCATTAGTATATGCTAAATTTAAGAAAGCGAAAGTTGATTTTATTTATGAACAAGAAACAACAACAGGAACCTTGAAATTTCCCCAAGGAATGGTTGACTTTCTACCATCTCCGCATAGGCAATACCTGTTAGATAGGGGATTTGATCCTGACTTTCTTTCTTTACGTTATCACTTGAAAGCCTTCGGCATGTTAAATAAAAGATGGCAGTATAGAATAATCGTGCCTATATTCATGCAAAATAGAATTGTTTCCTATCTAGGCAGAGCAATTTTTGATAGCATTGAACCAAGGTATAAGAACGCTTCTGCGGAAGATTCAATCATTCCTGTAAAACAGTGCCTATATGGTTTGGATGAAGTTGGCTCCCATGCCGTGTTGGTTGAAGGCTTGACAGACGCCTGGAGATTTGGTAGTGGTGCTGTGGCTACGATGGGGGTTGAAGTCACTAACAAACAAATAAATTTCCTAAAGAAACAAGGAGTTAGTAAGGTTACGATTTTATTTGACCCGGATGAAGCTGGTGAATATGCGGCTAGAAAAGTTTCTGAAAAAATATCTCTCTGTGGGGTTGATGTTTCTCTATTTTTGTGGCATAAGGAAAGCCTAGTGGATGTGGGAGATCACTCTCTTGGTGAGATTGATGAAATTAGAAGAGAAATTTTTAAATAGGAATAATTATAATGCCCGAACCAACTAAAATTAAACTATCCGTAATTTCATGTGAGTGTGAATGTTGTGGTAGTTTTGATGTGTACTTTTTATATGTAGGAGATAAGGAAATTGCCTCCCTATCCACACATTTTGGAGAAGGGGATTTTGATCTAACTTCTGTTTCTGGGATTTTTGAAGCTCTTAGGGCAAACATGGATGGTTTTAATTATATATTTGAGGAAGAATATTCTAATCAAGAGGAGTATTGGTTAACATAACACCTTTGTTATCTTAACTCACTTTAACTAACATTTATATTAGATTTTTGAAGGCGTTGCCAAAGGCAGCGGCTCTATCGAAGTCCGGGCGAAACCCGCGTAGCAAATTCGCCCAAATTTTCTTTAGAAAGTTCTTGACAAATTGATTCATTTGGTGTATAAGAAGAACGGGTAAATGAGCGAGGCCAATTCGGTTTCTACCTGTCACCAGAAATGGTCCGAGCCGTGCTGGATAATCAAGAACACTCGCCATTGATAAATGGGAGAATGCCCTGCTAGCGTATTCGGGGGGCATTCGGTGGTAATAGGTGGGGATTACTGCCATGAATTTCGGAAAACATATGATCCTACCGTAGTGTAATTGGAAGCACGACGAGTCTTATAAACTCGAACGCCAGATTAGCGGTTAGCCACGGTTCGATTCCGTGCGGTAGGCCCAAGATTTAAATAGAGCGGCGGTGTTGAAATAGAAACACAGTGTGGAACGGTACAGCACAGCACAAAAAACGACCCCCCCTTGTGCAAGCGTCAGAGTAATGCCTGACCCGCTCTATTTACCAGAGAGGTGATGCGATTAAACTTGCATCACCTCTCACTTTTTTTGCTTGACAGTCTCCTAAAAATGCGCTATAACAACTCTCAACTGAAACACAAATTTGAAGTACGAGGCTTAATTATGTCGCTTTCACTGAATAAAGAAGCAATCCTTGAATCGGTCAAGCAAGCTGGATTCATCAAATGTGTCCGGTGTGGCTGCTGGTATCTTACTGGTGAACTTCATTACTGTTACAAGAAAGATGAACCTAAGAAGAAAACGGGGGGACGGCCCGCAACCACCAAGCGAGTCCAGGTGAAGAAAGGAAAGTATGTTGTTAAACGCACCAACAAGGATAAAGTGTTGTTTCAATATCCTATTAAAGACAAAGCAACAATTGAGAAAATCAAACTATTCATCCGTGCCAGCTTCCCGCATAAGACGGCGGTTAGGAACCTTTGTTACTTCATCTTTGGGATCAATACAGGATTGAGGGGCCGGGACATTTTAAATATTAGAATTGAGGAGATGGGCTTGCCTATTGACCAGGAAGGAAATTTCATCATCCAAGAAGGGCATAGTTTCCCAATAAGAGAGGGAAAGACGGGAAAGAGGCGTGACATCTATATAAACGCGGCTATGGCTGAAATTTTGAATGAGTGGCTAGAACTTAGAAGGCATCATGATGGCTATTTAGTGTGTTCTGTTAGGAATACTGCTCAAATGAAGCCGGGTTATTTTCAAAAAACGCTTAAAGAGATCGGGGAAGCCTTGGGAATTGAATTGAGTGTGCGAATTATGAGAAAGACGTGGGCCAGGGCTGTTTTTGATGCCAACGTAGATATCGAAATAATCTCGCAATGTCTCAATCACAGTTCGACAGCGATCACAAGGCGTTATATTGGACTAGACAGAGATGACTTGCGGGTGGCGTTTGATATTTGTTTATAAGAGCCTAAATATGAAAATAATGCTTGACATTTACTTGCGTTTCTGTTATAGTAAGTTTACTTAGGAGTGTATAATATGAGTACATCTATACGAGTGATTGAATACTGTAAATGCAAAAGGTGTGGATATGGTTGGTGGCCGAAGACAGAGAAACACCTAGTAACTCTCTGTCCACGCTGCAAATCTCGCAGATGGAACAAAAAACGGACAACTAACCAGGGGCTAAAGAATGGAACAACGACCTCTATCCATGAGATACGAGCTGCTCAAAACAGGGAGTAATAGTATGAAAGATGAAACAACAAAACCAAAAGACACCTCGGCAATACACTACGCACATGAATATTTTATAAAAGTCTTACCCTATATGGCAAGGACGTTTGAAAACAACAACGTAACCATCGTACTGGCTTATATTTTATCAAAGTGTGCTATGATAAATTGCAAAGGGCACGATAAGCAAGGGTGGGCGTATGTCACCTATGGTGATATTTATGCCAACACCCGAACATCAAGAAGCACCGCTGCACGGTGCATTTCTATGTTGGTAAACAGCGGAGTTCTCGAAAAGGAGATAAGAAACAACGGGGATACCTCCCTTTGTTATTATAAACCTAATATGGAACTGTTGAATAAATTACAGGATGAAGATATTTATGTGGAGAACCTATTGAGAGAAAAAAACCTACAACCAACTAAGAAGAATTTTGACAGGTTCGCTGAATTATCGGTGGAGATTAGAGGGAAAAGTGCGGACAGAACGGTTGAAACAAAATAAGGAACAGAGGTAATATTATGAACTCAGGTGTATACAGATGCTACCACGACTTTGCGCGTACAATAGGCAACGGGAATAAGATATTTATCATGTTATGCTTGTTAAAAAAGCATGTTGAATCCTCAATAAACGCCAACGTAGATTCTAGATTTCATGTTAAATATTCAGATATAGTATGTGCAACAGGAGTAAATGAAAAAACAGTACGCAGGAATTTAGATTCACTTGAAACAATCGGTCTAATAAGTAGAGAAACTGTTACAGAGAATGGAGTTAAGAAAGTATATTTCAAAATAAACTATGATATAATAGTGAAAGCAAAATTAGAGGATGATGCTGCGAGCCATCTTTTCATTTCGGATCATAAGGAATATTTAAAAAAGTGTCCAACTATTGAAAAGATTAGAGCAGGGAAATCTGTAGAATAAGGAGAGAATATTATGAAAGATGACATTACTGCCTATAGAGAAGAATTACTGAATAGGTACAGCAAAGAAGTTAGGGATGCTTTTCTATTAGCTGATCAAAAAGGGGATTACTTTTTACCGGTTCCTCAGTTCCTATATAGAGTTTTAGAGAACCCCTATGCGGTGTCTATATTAGCATTCATCTTATCTCGGTGTAAGTATAATACCGATAAAGGATATGGCAAGGATGGTTATGTCTACGTTACGTTCTCAGACATCCAGAATAATCTCAGAATATCAACAGGGGCTATATCAAAGATAGTTAATAAATTAATTGACAACGGAATCCTATTGGCAAATCGAGAACGATCTAACACGGGGAATAAGATTTACTATAAAGCAAATATAGACCTATTTACTATTTTAAGAACAGAAGATACCCTTGCATGGTATGACTGCATAAAAAACGGAATAGAACCGACAAGGAAAAAAATGGATGCAAGGTGTCCATCCGTAGTAGCTGTTCGTAAAATGTTTAATAAGGATGAAAAGACCGCTGAAGAGGTGCTAAATCAAGTTTCATCTTATGTATGTGCAAACCCCGCCCTAACTTCATGGTTCACCTCGTGCATGTCCGAGGTTCATCTCGTGCATGTCCGAGGTTCATCTGGTGTGGGTCCGAGGTTCACCTCGTGCATGATATACAATAGAGAAAAAGGAAGAGAAAAAGAAGAAGATAAAAAGGGGATAGAAAAAGCAGTTCTTAACAGAACTGCACCAAAACCCGATCTCGCTGACGCTCGCTCTCTTTTGGCCGCATCTGATTTTGTTTCTGAAGTCTCAAAAGACAAAGAGGGAATCATCAATCCTTGTAACAAGAAAGATGATGATAACCCTAGCAATTCTTGTAACAAGAAAGATGATGATAATCATAATTCTCCTTGCACCAAGAAAGATGATAATCATAATTCTCCTTGCCTACACCGAGAAAATGACAACCCTCCGGCAGAAACTCTTGAAGAGGTAGAAAATAAAATGGCCGCGTCCGCCGCCCCGGTTTTTCGCGCAACGCCGAAATTGATGGGGGCCGAAGCGGATGCTTTTCTTGATAGCGTAGAGCAAGGGTTAAACACTCCCTTGCAAGTAGATAAGGAGCCTTGTCTTAAGGAGGCACAAGAAGCCTATTTTGGAAAGGCTGATGAAAATAAAAAGTCCCTTGCTTCCCTGTTCACCGGAACCAAGGGACCAAAGAAGATCAATACCAAAAGAGAGCTTGATTCAATTAGGCAGTCCGACCCGGCTTTCATGCGTATATATGACTTTTGGGTTGATGAGGGGTTTCCTGCCCACAAGCCTGACACGGTTGTTTTTAAGGAGTCCAGGAAATACATCAAACAAGTTCTTGACGGCACATTCTTTGTTGACAAGATGGATTTGGACCAATATGCCAGAAAGTATTCAGTCAGGGAAATCATCAAGTCAATAAAGAATTTCAAATTGGCTTTCAATGAGAATTACGAACCTCTGAACAAGAAGTGGTTGAAATCCAGAAGAAGCCTTGCCAAGTTTCTTTTTGATCCCACTCTTAATTCCAAGAGTCTGTTTGTGGAATATCTGGAAGAACCGGCACTGCTTCACCCGATTGAAAAAACGCCGGAAGCCAAATATAAAGAGAAGTTTGGTGTTGATTATGTTTTTCTTCCTGACTGGCTTGTGCCGCATTATGAAAAGCAGGAGGAAACCTGGAATTTCAATGAGGATGCGTTGACGGAAGAGCAGAAAGATTGTGGTGTGACGTTCTATTTCATGGGAATCATGCGAGAGAGAGATGATTTGTTTGAAGGTTGTAATTGGGGAAAGTTGCCTTTTGGGTGGAGTGATTGGCAAATGTTTAGAAAGATGTTTGACGAGAAGGAAAAGGTTGAGGCTTGGGAATATGAAACCAATCCCAATTTCTATGCCAGACTGAAGGATAGATTCATTGCTCTTAGAGATAGGGTGAATGAGATGGAGAGCGATATGACAAGAGGACACCTGTTTTCTGAAAGAATTTGGGCCATGCTTGATTAAAGGGCTTGACAAACAGGTGGAGTTGGTGTAAAGTGATTTTCAGGCTGGAGGAAGAATGGCGCAGAGAAATTTACAATGTCCATCTTGTATGAATTGGAAATTGTCTGGAAATAAACATAAAATTAAATTTGTTCAACTTAAAGGTATATTATTTGGTAATCTTATGAAAAACTTTAGATACTGGTGGAGGTAGATATGAAAACACAAGTAAAACCATACCAACTATTAATAAAATGTGAAAAAGTAATGAGAAGTTGCAAGACATTGGCTCAAATCTATATAGCTAGAAATTACTGCTTTATGGCATTAACGTTGGTTAATGAAAGTAATTTATCACACGAAGAAAAACAGTATTTTCGGAATCAGTGTAACTGTTATATTTGGAACATTAAACCGGAGAAAATACATGACCCTTCCGTCGATAGCAAAAATGATTCGCAAGGAAGCCGCTCGTTGTGACATGCGCCATAAGTTGGGAGCGGTTGTTTTGAAAAATGGAAAAATAATTTCCATGGCACATAATCAGCGTAGGCATGTGAAATTTCTGAAAAAGTCTTGGGTGAAAAGAGAAGATACAGTATGTGCCGAGCGAATGGCGTTGTTGAAAACGCTTGACAAATGTGCGGGAACTGTGGTATATGTAGGCCGAGTCAACAGGGAAGGGGAATTTTTGCTGGCTAAACCCTGTGAGGCTTGTTTGAATATGATGCGAGATTTGGGAATTAGAAAGGTTTTTTATACTGATGTTGATGGGAACTTTAAGGAGATGTGAGGGAAATAGAATGGAAAAGCATTATGAGTATAAGAAAGGCGACTTGGTGAAGCACATTCCGAGCGGGTGTGTTGGCAAAGTGGCAAGGGATTATCTCGGAATGATGTATGTGGATGTTAAGGTTCCCAATGTCCACCAGCAATTTCAGTGGGCTGTAAAGGACTGCCGCCCCTACGTTGACCCGGCCCATGTGGTCGAGGCGGACGATTTCCAGTAGCTGACGATGGGTTGCGAGGTGGACGACTTCAGGTGGCTGGCGACATCGTATGACGAAGAGACATGGCTTTACCCATACAAACCTGAACATGAGGCAGATGGGTGTTACTGCACAGACGAAGACCAAGGCCCGCGAATAAACAAGCGCGTTTTTGATCAGCCCGACTGGCTCAAGCCCGGCCAGTTGTGGGGGCGGCGTGAAAATATAATTAACGCCATACACGAAACACGCTATGGGGAATGGCATACATGGCGCGGCTTCTGGTGGCGCAAGGTCGCGGACCACGGACAGATGGACGGGGCGATCTCGCTGGCCGATGGCAGGGAGATAGTCATCAAGGGGAGTGCGAAAAAACAGTAATTTATAAATCCTATATGGAGAAATAAATGCAAAAAATAATCTCTAAAACTGTAAAAATATGTGATATGTGTGGAAAAGAAGTGAATAAGTTTGCAATGCCACACTACGTTACGTGGTTCTTTCGTCCAACCGAGGCGGCAGGTGTTAAGATATTGGGATCAGGTTTTGGTCCCGGCCCAGGAAGTGAGGATGTTTGTCAAGAGTGTTTTGAGAAAGCTGTAATTCAATTTGCTCATTTACTTGAGGAACGCCATAACAATGATTCCGTATAAATGTGTTAAGCCTACTACCTACAAAGGGAAGTTATATTATTTTGGGGATAAACTACATGCAAATAAAAATATAACACCACTCTATGAATTTTTTAGACACCCTAATGGTCCGGTTGCCAAGAAAATTCTCCCTAAGAATAAAACAGGTGAGATTGTTCTTGTTGCTTGCGGGCCGAGTGCGGATTCTTTTTCCAATCCAAGTAATCTTCCCGTTGCTGTTGTTAATCGTGCTGGCATAGCCCTGAATAATCCCATTGCTCACTGGTTCTGTCTTCACCCTTGGTTGTTTGCTCTTTGGCGAAACAAGAGAAATAAAAATAACTTGACAATCGAAGGTATTTCCTATATATCAGACAGGTTGGTTAGAAACCCAGTCATCACGCAAGTAAAAACAGACGCCCATAAAGGGGGGAAGCTCCTTGTTCGCTATTCGCGTATTGGAAATGATGGGATATGAAAGAATTTATATGTATGGAATTGATTTGACGGGTGGTTATGAAATGTTTCGCCCTTGTTGGGATGAATTTCAAATAAATGGTGTAGAACTGGTTGTCAAGGATGGTTCGGATTGGATTAAGAGATGGTGTGATAGGATGAATAAACATGAGCGATAAATTTTGTCAAATATGTGGTGCCTGGATGTGGCCGCGGAATGATTCCAACACAGGATATGTTTATATTGATTGTGATAATAAGCGCAGACTTATAGACGCTAGTGATTGTTATATTGAAGTTTTATTTAACGAAATGGTTAAAGATGTATTAGAAAAGGAAGGAGAGATGGATGGCAAAACTAATAACCAAACCATGTGAAGAATGTGAATATGGTACAATTGAGATTCAGGACATTAGGCATCTATTCCCTTGGTTTAAAGAATATAAACCAGTACGAGTTTTAAGGTGTTCTAAAAGTCCTTGCCCGTTTCAAATAGAAGATGTAGAAGAGGAAGGCGACCGTGCCGGTTGAAATTTTTGATAAATTTAATAGAGGGCTTTATCTCAAGGTGTTCAGAGAGGTGTCTGAAAACCCAAACATTAAATTTTCGGACGAGAAAGACTGGTACAAACAAAAATTAAAATCATATTCCAGATCGGAGTCTATTAGAAAGTTTTGTTCTTTTTGCACACAGGAAGTTTTTTCCGATAAGGACTCCGTGCCGTGTGAGATGCGATGGGGGCAGGAATATAATAATCAAAATCCTGAAGGGTGTCCTTTTAATATGTGGAGACTGCCCAATATACAAAAGTATCAGCCCAAAAAAGCTCTTAAAATGACGCAAAAGAAGTCCATTGCGTGGATGTGTAAGTTTTGTCAGAACACAAATCAACTAGATAAGCATATCCAGCATTGCCCTGCCTTTTATGACGGAAAGGAGGGTTGCCCGATTCATCCGTTCAGAATGGGAAAAGATTATTGGTCTGAAAAAACTCTGACTGAAGAGCATAAAAATAAACTAATTGAGGCTAGGAAGAAATATATGCAGGAGAAAGCATAGGCAGATATGCCCGAATTTCTCCGTATGAGCGCTCTGGCGGCATTTTAAATCAAAATAGGTATGAGGGGCAGGGAAGACATTTAGAATCGTTTTTAGCGCGATATTTTATTTAACAATCGAGGGCGGAGATGGAAGATAGTTGTGTATATAAAAATATTATATTTAGATATAAAAGTTATTTTGTTGTTTATGATGGAAAGCATAACTGGACGTTATATGTAAATAAAGAGCATAATAAAAAGAAAGATGTAGAAGTAACCGCTGTAGTGGGTTATTATCCAAAATTTGAAATGGCTGTTCAAAAGATATTTAGGGAAAGCGTCGCTGAACGGATGCTTGAAGAAGAGCGTGAATTGGGAAAACTATATAGAGTATTTTGTGAAGTCAAAGATGCTCTTGTTTATGAAATACAAAAAATGCCTATTGAATCTTGGGAAAAAGAATTTCAAGAAAATAGAAGCATGATTAAAGAGATTCAGAAAAGTAAGAAGAAATAAACTATGAAGCGAAAGAGAAATTCAGCAGAAGAGGTTGAGGACAAGAAGGAAAATAAAATTGTAAAGGTGGATACATCAACAGAAAAGCAACTTCTCATTGGACTTATCACTTCAAAAAGATTTTGTCTTTCTATAGCCCCAATCATTGATACAAAATGTTTGACCGCTTCTTTTTCTCAAAGAGTTGCAAAGTGGGCGGTTGACCATTTCAAAATTTATGGTGAACCTATTGGAGATTTGATCAAAGACACTTTTAACAAGGAATCAGTCAACCTTCCAGAAGATGAAAGGGATTTGATTGAAGAACTTTTGCTCCATATTTCCGCAGTCTATGACGATTCTGATGTGTCATATAATGCGGAATATTGGATTGATCAGTCTTTGCAATTCATCAAGAAGAAGAAACTTGAGAAGGTTTCCGAACAAATCATAAACAATCTGAAAATGGCAAGGGTGACGGAAGCTGAAGAAGCCTTGTTTTCCTACAATTCTTCTTCTCTTGAAGTAAATCAAATCAAAACACTTCAGAATGTGGATGAGGTTGTCGAGGCGGTGTTTGACAGAGCCTCCACGGAACTTTGCACTTTAGATGGTCCTATTGGTGAAATCATGGGACCGTTGAGGCGTAGAGGTCTTCATGCTTTGTTTTCCACTGGTAAGGGCGGCAAGACATTCTTTCTAATTGAATTGGCCCTGGCAGCAGCTAAGAATGGGCACAATGTTCTCATTACTTCTCACGAAATGAGTGTTAGAGAGGTATGGGAACGTATTCTGATGCAGATTACTAAGCGACCCTATGACCCTAACAAGTCAATCGGGAAGTATTCTGTGTTTGATTGTCTCTCAAATAGAGGGACGAGTTGCCGGTTAGGGAAACGGGTAAACTCTGCTTCTTATGTGACAGGACGGAAGGGAGAGCAGCATATCAACCCCAACTACATTCCTTGTGACGCATGTAGACTGGATGGCGGGGAAACATATATTCCAGCTTTCTTTATAAAGGAAGTCGAAAAGCCGTTCCTTACAAAGAGTTATGCAAAGAGAAGATTGGATAATGCCTTAAAGTGGGAAGGGGTAAACAGGATTCATGTAGTAGCCTTCCCGCAGTTTACAGCGAAAATGGATGACATTGAAAAATCTTTTACGTATCTAAGAGATGTTCAAGGAATTGATGTATCCTTGATTTGCGATGACTATATCAATGCACACGCTCTGTTGGGTAAGGAATATCGCTTGGCTATCGCTAATGAATGGAACCGGGCTAAACGATTGGCTGATGAAAATAACATTTGCTTTGTGTCGCCTTTGCACAGTAACAGAGAAGGTATGCGATCTGATGAATTAAATGCGTCCCATATCTCCGAGGCACAAAGCATCTATAACACAGTTACTTCGATGGTGGCTATTGACACTACGCCTGAGCTATCCCCCTATAACGTAATTCGTATGCGAAAACTAGCAGATCGGTTTGGCGGCTATAACAGTAAAGAGTTTGTTTATGTCACGCAATTACTTGATCATGGGCAGTTTTGTCTGGACTCTTATATTTCTCGATTCTCTGATTTGGAGACAGGAAAGAAAAAGGATGACGGAAGGAAATAAACTCTTGACACCTTCCCTGTTATGAGGTATACGGTAGGTCAAGGTGAACGAAGGGAGAATTATCATGAATATCGACGAACTTTGGAAAGAATATTGGGAAGCTCGGGAATTACCGGATGAGATGTTTGTTGCACCTGGATATGACGGGGCTGAAAGTATTTGTGATTTTGTTAATATGGTTTTGTATAATGATAGAAATAAAATAAAAAACCTAATATCTCTTATTGAGAATATAGTATCGGATTATAATGGATTTCCAGATGAGGTTCTTCAGGAAATTGCGCCGGATTGGTTATATAATGCTAGATGTATTATTAACAAGTATAAGGAATAAAATATGAGATCATACAAAATAGAGACACAAGAAGTTCACATTGCTACGGGAGTTAGTTGTGATGTTTGTGGAAAATATTTTTCGTATGAGTCAATTGAAGAGGAAATGGAACTTCAAGAAATGATTCATATTTCTGATAGAGGCGGTTATGGTTCTGTTGTTGGGGACGGTGTGTTATGGGAATTGGACATTTGCCAACATTGTTTTCATGCGCTGTTTTCAAAATATATTAGAATAATCGAGGAATGATGAACACATTCTTGACATTCCTAATAACAACTCAACTCTTCCTGCCCACCACGCATCACTTTAAAGAGAAGCAAGTGGACGCTATGTGGTTACGGCAGCGAGTTGAAATGATGCTGATCTTGGCGGATATTCCGCTTAATGAACGATTTGTTGATCTTATTATTGGTA
>Ga0334895_1000248_pt1:47500-86548 | contig 86548 bp, 79 predicted proteins | sample GraSluR3_MG_7_FD_207229 | JGI IMG/M metagenome (GOLD analysis project Ga0334895, IMG submission 207229) | Sludge microbial communities from methane-producing bioreactor in Wageningen University, Netherlands - Granular Sludge_31_05-R3 | ecosystem: Engineered > Bioreactor > Anaerobic >... | reverse complement strand
AAACCACCAAGCACCACCCTACGGCTACATCAACCTCGGAAAAATAAGCTACCAATCACAAGTATACCTATACACCAGAATCCTAACCATCTACAACACCACCGGAAACCTACCACCCACCATAACCGTAAAACCTTTTACTTCTTCAAACATCCCCATTCTTTACATACCCCCAGTAACCTTCACACTCGCAGAAATAACCATGGCATCTGAAGAGTTAAAAAACACCATCGAATCAACCAAAAACATACCAAACACCATCACCATCAACGGAACCACCATATATACTACACAATTCTTACATTTAGCAGTAAAAGCCGTCAAACAGATTAACAATAATGATTATAATCCCATATTACTCCAAAATGACGAACAACCAACATACAGTGAAGAATCATTGAATTCAGGAATTATGACCCTGGTAAGCTATGTGGATTTTGCTCAACGTATCAATGATTACATGAACAACAATCACCAGGCACCACCCTACGGCTACATCGGCCTTGGAAAAATAAGCTACCAATCACAAATTTATCTATTCAGCCGTATTCTTGAATATTATAATATAAATAACGCTTTACCATCAAATATTGCTTTAAAACCATGGAGCAGTTCTAATATACCCATTACTGGAATTAACATTACTTTTAATCTAGATCAAATATCTGAAGCTGCAATTCATGTGAAAAATAATTTTGATATCTACAATTCCCTGCCGGAATTTGCTGAAGTTGGCGGTGTCAGGGTAAACATTTCCCAATTCCTTTATTTACTCACTTCAAGTGTAATACAGATAAATAACTGCATTAACCAGACAATTATACTTGAAGACTTTTCAATGCCATCGGCCAGTTATGAGCAGATGAACAGTGGATCAATGCTAAAAGTGGAGTACATTGACTTCGCCAGTCGAATAATAAACTACATGAACAATAACAAACAGGCCCCATCTTACGGCCTCACCGGACTTGGAAAAGTTAGTTTCAACTCCCAAATTTATATTTACAGTCAAATAATGGATTATTATAAAAATCATCAGCAATTACCTGAGGATATCTATGTGAAAAGCTGGAAATCCGTTACTCTTCAAGGAAATACAGACTATGGGGAAGTTGTCAAACTAGGACCATATGGTAATCTGATGTCACCGGTGAAGATTGCATACATTGTAGGGGTTCATCCCATTGAACAGGCTTCACATCAGGCCATGATGGAAGCCATCAGCAACTATGATAATTCCCTAAAATACTGTTACTATATCTATAAAGTCACTGTGACCCGTGACGCTGGAAATTATGAACAAGGTAGAATGAATGGCCAATTATTAGCAAATAAATTTGTAGTGCCTGATATAATAAACCAGAAATACAAATTAGCCATTGACATACATTCCAATGTAGGGAATTGGGCTTATACTAGGTTTGTTTTCAGCCCGATTTCTGGAACTTCCTCTGAATCATTTGCCCGTACAATTAAAAATGGAATATCTTGGTTATCATATTTCTCACCACCTAGCCAAACAAGCCCCGCATATGTTACTGTACCTTTAATACAGTCAGGTATCCCCGCTATACTTTATGAAACTTACACATACGAGGATTATGGGACTACCAAAACACATGCCAATGAATTTGCTCTTAAAGTGGATAGTATGTCATACTAATGCTTCAAGATTATGTACTCCCACAACTAGTTAAGTATAAATATTATTCCATTTTGATTTTTTCACGGGAAAAAAAGGAATATTGTATTCAGGGTGGAATGTACTCCACCGCACTTTACCGTAAAATGTTTAGAATCCTGAAAAGGGAAACTTACTTGAAAGAAATGTAAAATCATTGATTAAAATCAAATTTGATTTAAATCTTTGATAAATGCATCAATATGCTCTTCTTTCAAATGAGGCATTACAATAACCCTTATAGCCTGGGGGTAAGATGCCAGTGACACTGCCCAACCTTTATCCTCCAGTCTTCGGGCAATTTCTTTTACTGGAATTTCTGATGATGTGAAAGGGACAATATTCAGTTCTGGCTCAGTTACCAGTTCAAATCCTGCTTCTTTAACACCTTCAGCCAATTTATGGGTATTTTCCATACAAGTGGTGGCAACTTCCTGATACCCTTCTCTGCCCAGATGTTTTAAGAGTGCCCAGGTGGCTGCGGTGGCTGCCCCAGTACGGGTGCCCACCACTGTGGACTGGAGATCCTCAGTGAGGTATGGTGTTTCAACCGCCATTGCTTCCAGATACTCGTGTTTCCTGAAAAGGATTCCACCAGTTGGAATTGGGGCCAGACCCATCTTATGAGGATCAATGGTTATTGAAGAAACTCCTGGAAGACTGAAATCAAATTCAGGTAAATCATATCCAGCTTCCTTGAGGAAAGGTATGCTGTAGCCACCAAAAGCGGCATCAACATGGAAATAGATATCATTTTCCAGACAAATTTTAGAAAGGTCATTGATTGGGTCTATTTTACCAAGTTCTGTGGTTCCAGCTACTCCCACAATGGCTACGGTATTATCTGAAATCAATTCATTCACTGAAGAGAGATCCATTCTATAATCTTCGTCCAATTCTGCCATTTTCAAATCCAAGCATAGCATGTCTGCAGCTTTCTTGAAGGAGAAATGTGCTGATTTGGGAACGATGATCTCTGGATTATCCAGGTTTATCATGTTACGAGCCGCTCTCATGGCCATGAGATTAGCTTCTGTCCCTCCAGTGATAATATGGCCATGGACATCTTTTTTTCCCAGCAATACTCCAAGCATGGCGATGACTTCATCTTCCAGGGCTTTGGTTCCTGGGAAAAGTCCCGGATCTCCCAGGTTTGATTCTAAGAACATGGCGTATGCTTTTATCCCCACCGGGTGGGGGCAGGTGCACATTGAACCCAGTATTCTGCCTGAGCGATGGGTGAGATCTTTTTCTTTGTATTTCTTGAGCATTTGGTATATTTGCTCTTTGGGTATTCCCTTGTCTTCCATTTCCATCCCTTAAAAAAATAATATAATTTTAAAATGAGTAATGGTTTTAAAATAAAAAAAAATGAAGATTTTTTATTCCTGCATCATCTTCCTGGCGGCCTTGAGGAGGAGTTTCTGCTCTACTCTGGCCACAGTTTCGCGTACTGTTGCCACGGCATCGGTGTTGGCTGATACAGAAGTTATGCCTAGTTCCACCAGTTTTTCCACAATTTTTGGAATACTACCGGCCTGTCCACAAATACTGGTTTTAACTCCGGCCTTGTTACACTCAATTATAACTCTTTCAATGAGTTTTAAGACTGCAGGATGGCTTTCAGTGTAGAGATCAGCCACGTTTTCATTGTTTCGATCAATGGCCAGGGTGTACTGAGTTAGATCGTTGGTTCCGAAACTTACAAAGTCAATACCCTCTGCAATGAAGTCTTCAATGGTTAGGGCTGCTGCTGGTGTTTCCACCATAACCCCAAATTCAATGTTTTTCTGGGGTTTAAGTCCAGCCTGTCTGGCGATCTTTTTAGCCTCCCTTAATTCGTCAGGGTGCTGCACCAGTGGTAACATGATCCCAATGTTGGTGTATCCCTGTTCGTGGAGTTTTTTAATGGCCTTGAATTCTGCCAGGAGAATTTCTGGTTCGTCCAATTCCCTGCGTATTCCCCTCCATCCCAGCATGGGATTGTGTTCGTAGGGTTCGTCCTGTCCACCATCTAGAGATTGGAATTCATCGGTAGGAGCGTCCAGGGTTCGGTACCATACTGGTTTGGGGTAGAAACTGTCTGCTACTTTGAGGATGTTTTCCACCAGTACTCGGACCAGTTCTGCTTCGTTACCTTCCTGAATGTACTTCTTAGGATGCACTCCAGTGGTGAGCATCATGTGTTCGGTTCGGAGGAGCCCCACTCCATCTGCTCCAGTTGCAGAGGCTTTTTTAGCTGCTTCAGCCATGCTGACGTTAACTTTAACCTCGGTGACTGTGAGGGGTGCCTGCAATACCACGGTAGGTTCTTCACTGGTTTCCGCTTTTTTCTCAGTTTCCATCAGTTTTCCTTCCCAGACCATTCCCTTGTTTCCATCCAGGGTAACCTGACTGTTTTCAGGGAGAATGGATGTGGCATCCCCGGTTCCCACTACACAAGGTATTCCCAGTTCACGGGATACAATGGCTGCGTGGCAGGTTACACCACCCTCGTCAGTTATGATTCCGTTGGCTCGTTTCATGGCCGGTACCATATCTGGAGTGGTCATCACCGTGACCAGGATGTCTCCTTCCTGGACTTTGTCCAGTTCATCAGTGTCATTAATAGTTTTAACTGTTCCAGCAGCCATTCCGGGGCTGGCACCTAATCCTTTAGTGATCACTGTCCGTTCACCTTCACCTATATCTTTTCCCTTAACAGTGGACATGTCCAGGGTGGTTACTGGCCGGGATTGCAGCATGTATATTTTCCCATCTTCAATGGCCCATTCTGTGTCTTGGGGGAACTGGTAATGTCCCTGGATTCTCTTTCCAAGTTCAACCAGTTGTGTTAACTCGGCAGTATCCAAAACTTGTTTGTTCTTAAGATCATCTGGTACTGGCACTTGTACTGTCTGTCCGTTTTCAGATTTCTTCTGGAACATGATGTTCTTTTCACTGATTTGCTGCTGGAGAATTTCACCGGTGGCTTTATCCAGCCAGTATGTATCTGGTGTGACTGTTCCAGAAACCACTGCTTCTCCCAGGCCCCATGCTCCTTCAATGAGGATTTTTTCCTCTCCAGTGGAGGGGTGTACAGTGAACATTACCCCCGCTTTTTCAGCATCAACCATTTCCTGGACCACTACTGCTATGTATACTTTAGAGTGGTCGAAGTTGTTTTCTTCTCGGTAGAAGATTGCTCTGGCTCCGAATAGGGAAGCCCAGCATTTCCGAACGTATTTTATCAGATCTTCGGGGCCCTTGACATTGAGGTAGGTATCCTGCTGACCTGCAAAAGATGCTTCTGGTAAGTCCTCAGCAGTTGCTGATGATCTTACCGCAACGAAAGCGTTTTCTTTTCCTATGCGGTGGCATAGTGCATTGTATGCCTCGATAATGAGACTGCTAATTTCATCTGGTATTGGAGTTTCAGTGATGATTTTTATTATTTCTCGGGCAGATTTCTGGAGTTCTTTGTTATTGTTCACATCCAGGGCGTCAAGAATGTCCAGTATTTCCTGGGTGATTCCAGATTCATCCATGAACCTCTGATAGGTAGCTGAGGTTATCACAAAACCCGGAGGTACCGGTATCCCCGCTTGGGTTAGTTCTCCCAGGTTAGCTCCCTTTCCACCAGCTATGTCCACATCTTCCTTTTTTAGTTCCTCGAAAAATTCGACATACTCCATGCTCATACACCACTTAGGACTTATTGAGATTTATTGGTTAAATAGTATTTATTTGACTAATTCTGCCCCTTCATCAATTATTATCCTGCAGGGAACTGGGAATTTCATAGCAGCCCTTCTAAGAGCATCTTTAGCATCAACGAAATTCTTTTTATTGGTTCGTATGGTTAAAACCCTCTGATTTGCGTTTACCAGGGCTACGGAGCTTACTGGTTTTCCGAAGGCTTTTCTCATACCGTCCTGTACACGGTCTGCACCGGCACCGGTGGCCATTGGATTTTCCCTGACAATGTGGTGTGGGTAAACCCTTATTTTAAGGTGGTAACCCATCCTACCTGATTTTCGCTGCATGTATCGGTTGGTGGCTATCCTGGCAGCTTCCAGAGCATTGTGAGATAGTTGGGCCTTTTCTTTAAGAGCCAGACTCACTTTTAAAGGGAATTCTCCAGAGAGGTTTCCCATGTCATATTGAACAATTCTGGAACCGGGAATTTTACGTATGTAATCTTTTCTTGTGTATGCACGTACCATCTATTATTCCTCCTTGTATAAATGTTATTTAAAGCTCGAATGTGAATATTAAAGCTATAAATGTTATTTCTCTGCCTGGAAAGGTGAATATGATATCAATCAACCAGGTAGAAATCAATAGTACAATTAGTTTGTAGAATTATAATATATAAAATGATCAATCGAGTTAACCATCTTTTCATATATTTTAAGTGATCTCAAGTTCTTTGGTTTTACATAATGGAAATCAGAATATTAAAAAATTCATGTAAATAATTCATATATGTAATATATAATTTTATCTTTGCCGGTTTTCATGAATATAATAATATATTGTTTATTATATTTGTTGAGATATTTTATTGTTGATCAAGTTAATTTTTGATTAGATATAATAGTTACGTTATTAAAACCAGGTTTTTTATTTTATACAGGAATATCAATAAAAATACATTCTCAAATCTATGTACATGGAAGATGGTTATGGTCTAATTAATTTCATATTTTTAAAGGTTGCTATTAACTCAGTTTGGGCTTAAACAAGACTATAATCAAAGGTACATACTAGCCAGTAATCAAGTAACGATAAAAACACATTTCCAATATTACTCCCGTATAAACTGTTTTTAATCCTATAATATTCTTTAAGTGCTAAATTAAGCCATTAAGGTATCTTAGATTGATGAGTGATTATCCTGGTACTACCCATGAACGCTGCCAATCACAATGGAAGATTGATTTAATCTAAATTTTGATTGATTATCTACTTCAGCAATATTAATACCAGTAAGACAGTTTAATAAGATTTTATAAAGTTTATTATGTGATAAAACGTTTTAATTGAAGTTTGATTTTGAATACAGCCCAAAGAGAAGGCAGATCAGAACAATGGAAATTTTATCCCATTTAAGGATGTCCTAAAAAGAAAAAAGGACTTTAAGATAGTTTGTTTATTGTTTTTGAAACAAAAATTATATATATTATGCTATTTTGATTTTAATAAGTGTCCAAACGATTCCCAAAGGACTTGATAAAGCGATTTCATTGGGAATTGTAATTCCAAATGATCATATAAATTTAAATAAGATCATTCTGGACACGGAGGCGATAGAATTAAGCGAAAATTGTCTTTAGCTGTGCTTTTATTATGTTTTATGGCGCTGCTAAGTGTCAATGGCATATACGCCACCGACGAAAATCAAAACATTAGTAACATCAGTGAAAACACAACCATTGGAATCAGTAACAGCACTGACACAAGTAACAGTGAAATAAGTGCATACGACTCTATTTCAAGTGGAGATGACACTGAAAACAACTTAACAGAGAACGAAACTGGAAGCAATTCCACTGCAGATAATGTTACCAGTATCCCTACTGACCCGACAGGTGCAGCAGGTGCGGATACTATTGCAGATGAAACGCTGACCAATGTGCAGGCTCTTTTTGTATGGTCAACTTCTTTGAGCACTATTGATCCCAGTTATCTGGCCAGTGTTGGGATTACCGATATATATGTCTACATTCCCAGAACTGGGGCAAATATAGGTAGTTTCATTGAAAAATTCGCTGGAAGCGGAATTCGTGTTTGGGCATGGATCCCGTGTTTTGTGGATGACAACGGAAACTGGATCATAGCCGGAGAATCAACATTGAATGGTGTTGATGCCAGAGAATGGATTAAACAGGTGATTAACAACACAGTTACGTCCTACGATGTGGAAGGTGTTCTCTTGGATTACTGCCGGTACCCGGGAACTGCATTTAAACACCCTAGTGAAGCTGGGGCAACTCAAATCATCACCAACTTTGTGGCAGATGTACGTACCTTACTCGATGCGAAAAGTGCAGAAAAAGGTAGTTACATCTATCTTGGAGTTTGTGTGATGCCTGAATGTGCAGCAAACACCTACTACTACGGTCAAAGTTACGAACAATTATCACAGTATGTGGATTGTTTGGTGCCAATGATTTACAAGGGAAATTATGGGGAAGATACCAGCTGGATTGGCAGTACTACTTCATATATTGTAAATCATTCCACAGTACCCGTGGTAGCAGCAGTGCAGACCTATGAGTCAGACAGTAATGCCACGCCAATTAATGGTAGTGAACTAACTTCTGATGTGCAGACTGCTATTGATAACAATGCATCTGGATATGCTCTCTTCAGGTACGGTCTAGTTAGTAGTTATCCTGAAATCAATGGTTCTAATTTTACCATTGAAGAAATCCTGAAAGCAGCAGAAACTGTCAAAAACTACATAGAAACCAACAAAACACTACCAACCACCATAACCATAGGAACCACCACCATAAACATGGCACAATTCCTATACCTAGCCACAACAGCAACCACACAACTCAACAACGGAAAACCAACCACCACCACCATAACCCTAGGAGACTACACACTACCCAACACAAGCAACGAACAACTAACCACCGGAACACTAAACCTAGACAGTTATGTAGACTTCGCCAACAGAATAACACAACACATCCAAAACAACAACCAAGCACCACCATACGGCTACATCAGCCTCGGACAAATCAGCTACCAATCACAAATCTACCTATACAGCAGAATACTCACACACTACAAAAACAACGGCACACTACCCACCACCATCACCATAAAACCATGGACCACCACCAACATACCAATAAAAGAACCAACCACCACCAAACTAACCATCGCACAAATACTCACCGCCGCACAAACAGTAAACAACTACATAGAAACCAACAAAACACTACCAACCACCATAACCATAGGAACCACCACCATAAACATGGCACAATTCCTATACCTAGCCACAACAGCAACCACACAACTCAACAACGGAAAACCAACCACCACCACCATAACCCTAGGAGACTACACACTACCCAACACAAGCAACGAACAACTAACCACTGAACTTCTATTCAAAGAAGACTATGTGGACTTCGCTCGGAGAATAGCTGAATTTATAGAAGGTAACAATGTAGCACCCATTTATGGATATGCTAACATTGGACAAGTGGGTTACCAGTCACAAATCTACATTTACAGTAGAATACTCACCTACTACAAAACCAACAATGTACTACCTTCTAATATAGTGGTTAAGTCCTGGTCAACTGCCAACATACCAACTACTGGGATTAATGTCACATTTACCATTGATCAAATTGCAGACACAGCAACTGGTGTTAAAAACAATGTTGAAATTTATAAATACCTCCCCACTACAGCAAATGTTGCGGGGATTCGTATAAGCATTGCCCAGTTCCTGTATCTAGCTACCCAAGCTATTGTGCAGATCAATAGTGGAAGCAACAATCCCATATCTCTGGCTAATTACGATCTACCTTCCTCAAGCTATGAAAGCATGAGCAGTGGTACGTTAAGTAAAGCAGATTATGTTGACTTTGCAAGTAGAGTAGCTGGTTATATGGTTACCAATAAAATGGTGCCAAGCTATGGAGTTGTAGGTCTTGGAAGTCTCGGTTACCAGACACAGATTTATATCTTCAGCCAAGTACTGAGTTCCTACAAAACAAGTGGTGTATTGCCCAGTTCGGTTAGTGCCAAACCATGGATAACTGTAGTTTATGAAATACCTGCAGAGTATGTGGCATATATCCAGCCAACTGCTAACTGTCAGTCTGATAATGCGCAGATAATATCTCTGGCTAACAGTATCACTGCCGGTGCCAGCACACCTTACCAAAAAGCCGTGCTGATATATAACTGGGTGAGGGATAATCTCAGCTATTCATTCTACTACAACACCAACTATGGTGCGGTGGGAACACTGAATGCTGGAACAGGAAACTGTGTAGACACCAGCCACTTGTTGATTGCCCTCTTAAGATCCGTGAATATCCCGGCACGTTATGTGCATGGTTACTGTCGTTTCTCAAGTGGCAGCTGGTACGGTCATGTATGGGCAGAAGTATATGTCAATGGTCAGTGGTATAGTGCAGATGCTACCAGTTCAAGTAACACATTTGGTGTTATAAATAGTTGGAACACCGGAACAGCGACTATCTACAATAGATACACGGCATTGCCGTTTTAAATATAAAAAAAATCCCCTTTTCTTTTTTTATTTTTTGGAAATAATATTAGTTTAAAATAGGTATTTGAATCTATATTGGGAATGATTTTATTTTTTGTTCTAATTTCAGTGAATTATTTCCCCCATGAATTTATAATATCAAACTAACATAAATAGCCTAACATAGATTTTATCTCCATAGTTATAATCCTTTAAGACAATGGATTTGGTGAAAATTATGAAAATCGCAGTTACTGGAAAGGGAGGAGTGGGTAAAACCACACTGGCAGGTGCTTTGGCGGTTATTTTATCCAAGAAATACAGAGTATATGCCATTGATGCGGATCCGGATATGAACCTGGCCGGGAGTCTGGGAATACATGATTCAATAACACCCATATCCAAGATGAAGGATCTTATAAAAGAAAGAACTGGTGCAGAACCAGGTTCATCCTTTGGAGGAGTTTTCAAAATTAATCCAACCATATCGGACCTTCCAGAGTCTCTTTCTACGGATTACGATCCAGAAGGACGTCTTAAAATCCTGGTCATGGGTACGGTTGATAAAGGTGGAGATGGATGTGTATGCCCAGCTTCCGTGATGTTAAAGGCGATTTTACGAAATTTAATAATTAAGAAAGATGAACTGGTAATTTTAGACATGGAAGCAGGGATAGAACACTTGGGACGGCGTACCGCGGAGGCCGTGGATGTTATGATCATAGTTGCCGAACCAGGACTCAAATCTCTGGAGACAGCCAGTCGGATTAAGAAATTAGCCACAGATATAGGTATTCAGAACGTGATCGCCGTGATTAACAAGGTTTCCAGTGAAGCTGAGGAAAAGTTTGTGGAGGATAAGCTGAAGGAAATGGATGTGAGTGTTTTAGGCAGTATTCCCCGGGATGATCTGGTTGTTCAGGCAGATATGGAGGGGCATCCGCTGGTAGATTACTCGGATTCTGTTGCGCTTCAGTCCATTGAGAAAATTGCAGAAAAAATTTTTAATTATACTCCCTCCAATTAACATGATAGATAATTAAGGCAATATAAAAATTCTGTTATCGTTGGATGGTGTGAATAATGTCAGGTTATCCAAAGGTTAAATCATGAAGATCAAAGCCACCATAACTTTCAATTATCATAACCACAAACAGGCCGAGGTTGCTTATCAATCTTTACTGCCTGATAACATTGGTTTTTTAGAATCATATCAGCATCATGAGTCCCTGGTCTGTAATTTAAAAGGAAACTCGCTTAAAACCATTCTCTCCACTGCAGATGACCTTATATTCTCGGAGATGTTGGTTGAAAAAATATTGGAAATTTAATTAAAAAAGAATTAAAAAAATATAAAAACCCATTATAACTATAAGGATGTTATAAAAATGAAATTCACATTAAAAGGAGAAGTTTTATTCAGTAAAGATGCTGATGAAGCTTTGGAGGATATTACCAGCTTCGTAGAGCATGCTAATAATGACCTGTTCCAGAAGGGAGTTGCATCTGATCAGAAGAAGGATGCATCCCAGATTGTGGAGTGGAAACTAGAGGGTAACACTCTCCATCTGAAAGTTATATCTGGTAGAAGGGGAAGAGCACACGACGCACTTCTCCGGATTAAAAAACCACTCACACAACTTTTAGGTCCAAAATATCATATAGGTGTTCGGAAAATCACGGTTGAAGAATACCAGATTGACATCCCCTCCCCGGAAATGATTGATGTTGTCCAGATGCCCTATGTGGAGGAAGCCACATTCCATGATGGTAAAATGACCATCCAATTCCAGAAACTGGAAGAAGGAGACCTCCGGAAACATGTGGTGGACCGGGTGGTTAAGCATGTTCTCTCAGAAACCAAAAGAATGAATTCTGCAACTGGAATAAATGAAGATGCTGATGACATTTTAACCCGCCAGGTAACCAAAATTGAACCCGGAACAATTGTGGGGCGCAGCCCTAAATTCCCAGTATTTTTTGAAGGAGATCCAACTGACGAGGCCACTAAACAGGGATGGGTTAAAAAGTTTCCAGGTAAAGGTCAGTGGTTCTACGGGCCCAAATTCATAGCCCTGCAACGTGCCATTGAAGACATATTCATGGAGGTTCTGGTGGAGAAACTGGAGTTCTTTGAGTGCATGTGGCCGAAACTAATACCAATTCCAGTGATGAATAAGATGCGTTACTTGGAAGGACTTCCTGAGGGAATGTATTACTGTAGTGCACCTCGACGTGACCCTGAAGTATTTAAAAAGTTCAAAAATGAGCTTTTAATAAAAAAAGAAGTTCCTATTGAGCGTTTGAAGGATGGTTTGAAGGACCCCTCCTATGTTCTGGCCCCTGCCCAGTGCGAACCATTCTACGAGTTTTTCAGCCACGAAGTCCTGGATGAGAAGGAACTACCCATCAGACTCTTTGATAAGAGTGGGTGGACTTACCGCTGGGAAGCTGGTGGAGCCAAAGGCTTGGACCGTGTGCATGAGTTCCAGAGGATTGAACTGGTCTGGTTGGGTACGCCTGATCAGGTGGAAGAGATTCGTGACGCTACCCTGGAGATTTCTCAGGAACTGGCCAATAAAATGGAACTAGAATGGTACACTGAAATTGGTGATGATCCATTTTATCTGGAAGGCAGAAAGGTGGAAGAACGGGGTATAGAATTCCCAGACGTGCCAAAATACGAAATGCGTATAGTAGTACCTGGTGCAGATAAGGGAGTGGCCGCAGTTTCCGCCAATGTCCACGGAACCCACTTCACTGAAGGATTCTCCATTAAAGAAACACATAACCACACTTTATGGACCGGTTGTACAGGTATTGGGATAACCAGATGGCTCTTTGGTTTCCTAGCCCAGAAAGGTTTTGATAAGGAGAACTGGCCAGACATGGTTCGAAATAGAGTGGGAACTGTTCGCACACCTAAAGTCTTGACCTGGCCTTAAAAACTCATATGAGTAGTTCTACTGGAGAAGAATATTAAATTCAATATTAAAATAATTCAGTAGAATTTATTCATCTGCAGAACTTTTTTATTTTATCTTTCCCTATTTTTAAGATTAGAATATTTAAAACACTTTAATATATGGAATCTAATTTTATTACGTATTAATACTTAAAATAAGGTCAGTTAATAGTTTAAAATAAGAAAATAATGTTTAATATTTTTTGGAATGGGAAAAAATAAAGAAAATAAGAAGATTAGAAATAAGGTCTATTCTTCTTTGGTTTCTTCTTCAGTTAGTTTTTCTGGAACTTCTTCAGTAGAAACTTCTTCTTCAGTAGACTCTTCTACTTCTTCTTTACGGGTGAATGAGTCCACGAATTCTACTGTAGCAATATCCATGTTTTCCTGGATGTCCCGTGCTATGCGGAAGCGGGCCATGGTTATATCCATATAAGGGCGCTGGTCGAATTTGGCCATTTCATCCATGGCAATGATAATTTTATCATCTTCAATTGTTACCTGGTGTTTTTCAGAATCCAGGTTGGGTTGAGGATAATGCAAGTCGATCATGCTTTTGACCTTTTCAGTGTCATCTTCAATGATTTCCACTACTTTAACCTGGTATTCCAGGTTTTTACCAGCCAGTTCATGGTTGAAGTCCAGCCTTACGCGGCCTCCACTCACACTTCTGATGATACCGGTGTTTCCTTCTGAGGTTATGGCCATTCCCACTTGGGGTTTTATGCCCTGTTTTTTGAACTCAGACATTGGCACTAACTGGATTAGGTTAGGGTCACGTTCACCGAAGGCTTCTTCAGGAGGTAATTCGATGGTTTTTTCTCCACCTTCTTCCATGTCCACCAGGGCCTCTTCCATGCCCTTGAGTACATGACCTCCACCCACAATTATAGATATGGGTCCGTAGGTTTTCTTATCTGAGTGTATTTCATTTTCCTCTGCTACTTCTTCAATGGTGGTGTCAAAGATTTCACCGGTTTCAATAATCTTTCCGGTGTATTCAAGCTTTATAAATTCTCCATTATTCACTGGCATATCTCTAGTCTCCTATGTGATATTCTCTTTTTAAATTCTCTTAGCACTTCTTTATTTTTATAGTTTAATATGCGTATGGTTGAGGGGTAATTCTCAATATATCGGTGCATGGTGTCCCGGTCAATCCGTGCCTCCAAGGATGATAACACCCTTTGAGTGTGGTGTCTGCTGAATCCACGTGCAATACAACTTCTAATTTCTTCCACTGAATTGAATGGTCTTTTATTGATAATATTTTCAATAGTGCGATCATCAAGCAGACTAAGGGATTTGAGATCAGGGACTGTGACTTGGTTGGCAGTGTAAAGTATGGTTTCTTCATCCCTGAACTGATGGAGTGGTGCTCTTCCATTCTCCATTTCTCTCTTTAAGATAGTAATGGTTTCAGGAGGCAACATTTCCTTTGCCGAATCTAAAACTCCAGATAAAACTGCCTCACGGATTATGGTACCACTTATACCTTCCAAACGGGGCACGAATATAAATTTATCCTTAAATTTGAAACCGATTTTGGTGAGGGATTTTGATAGAGATACAATGACGTAGTTATCCTCATTTAACCGTCCTTTCAATAGGACTTCTCCGCTTTCCATGTCCACCATACGGTAGGGTTTAGGAGCAATACCTCTTCCATTACCTATTTTTTTCAGTAGTCTTTCAAAGTCAGGATCTCTCTTATATCCTCGAGGTATGTTATCAGCATCCAGGGCCTGGAATGTTTTCGCCAGACATATCGAGTACTGTCCAGAGCCCATTATACCCATGGGCGGCCCTTCGATTACTATATCAGCACCAACAGCTATTGCTGCCTCCGCACGAGCTTGACGAGTCATGATGTAGGGTATTCCCCGACCACTGCGTTCGAATAGTCCTGGAACCACTGCAACGAAGATTCCAGTGGGAACCATCTTTTTAGCCTCCAGTAGACAGTGCAAATGACCTTTATGCAGCGGATTGTATTCTGTGAAATCAGCCAATATCTTAGTATCAGATAGGCCTGATTTAGATTGCTTATACTGCGATTGAGGTCGTAGCCTCGCATCTTCCAGAAATCTTTTGCGATCCCGGGCAATAATTTCTTTAACTATATCTTCACTGGAGGACATGGTACCCATTAATTTATTGTTATCATTACGGTTATATGATTATCCTTACAGATCATAAGTGTGGAAATTTTATGAATTTAATTATCTGAAAGTTTAGGATAATTATAACACAATCGGTTATAGAAACGGGACATCTTCACCATTACTAAATAATAGGGGCTTATTATGATGGATTTATGTATCACAAACTGTAGACTGGATATAAATTCTAAAGAGGTTTGTTTGGGGATTGAAGATGGTAAAATAGTTTCCATTAAAAAATTACCATCTAATGCTAGTTCAATTATTGATGTTAAGGGTAAACTGGTTCTTCCCGGACTAATTGATGCCCATGTTCATTTCCGAGATCCAGGGCTAACTATTAAAGAAGATTTTTCCACAGGGAGTGCTGCCGCCGCTGCGGGTGGTTTTACCACGATCATGGACATGCCCAATACCATCCCCCCTACCAACACCCCCCAGGCTTTCCAGGAAAAAATGGAGATCGCCAGGAAGAAGAGTTTGGTGGACTTTGGACTACATGTGGGTGTTGGTGATCTATCCAATATTGGAGAACTTGCTAAATTACGGCCTGCATCTTTTAAGATCTTCATGGATCTAGTGGATGATGACTTTTTAATGGATGCTTTCAGCAAGATAAATGTGGTTTCCGGAGATCATCTGATCTCATTACATGCTGAAGATCCACAAGTGGTTAATCAGTGCACACACGAGATGAAAATGAAGGGATCCAGTCCGGAACTATATGCTGAAGCTCGTCCTCCCCAGGCAGAAATTGAAGCAGTTGTCTCAGCTATTTCATTGGGAAATAAGTTCGACCAAAAAATACATTTTTGCCATGTGAGCACCAGAAAATCTCTAAAACTCATCACTGAAGCCAAAAAGGCTGGATCAAAAATAACATCTGAAATTACTCCCCATCATTTATTTTTGGATTCGAGTTACCTGAAAACATATGGTAATCAGGCCAAAACCAATCCTCCCCTGCGTGATAATGAAAACCGGTTGCAGGTTAATGATTTAAATTATATTGACATTATTGGTACTGATCATGCTCCTCACACCCTCGATGAAAAGAAAAAGGATGTTTGGAATGCTCCTCCCGGTGTTCCAGGGTTAGAAACCATTCTTCCCCTGCTGTTAACCCAGTTAAACCAGGGAAAAATAGCCATTGGAGATATTAAACGATTGTTGTGTGAAACCCCTGCAAAAATATTCAATATCCCCCATAAAGGTTTCATAAGAGAGGGAATGGATGCTGATCTGGTTGTGGTGGATTTAAAGAAAGAAAGTGTTATTGATCCTGCTATTTTCCAGTCTAAAGCCAAATATTCACCATTTGAAGGTTTTCATGTTCAGGGAGTGCCGGTTATGACCATGGTACGTGGACAGAAAGTTATGGAAAAAGGTTATATTCTTGATAACCAGGGAAAATGTGTTTATGCTTAAGAAACTTTATTTATTTTTACATAGAAGCATTTTACTGAGTTGAATTGATATTTAAAAAGAAATAAATTAAAAAATGGGAAAAAAATCCCATTATTTTTTTCTCAAAGTAACTGCAGATAGACTTGTCACGAGAATTATTAGTGCCATTATCAGTGCAGATATAGGCATACCCGTATTTTGCATCCCTATGGTATTGTTTTCCGGTTGTGGTTGTTCTCTGACGTAAATAGCTGCAGTTGCATTCCTTTGATCCAGTACTGGATCATAGGATGCAGTGTATACATGGGCGTGGTTTTCGATTGGTCCTAACTTTTCAACTCCCACAGTTAGTATTAGCTGAGCTATTGTGTTTGCCGGTAGGTTTCCAATGGTCCATATACCTGTTTCAGAGTTGTATGACCCGTAATTAGCTATGGATCCAATGTATATGAGTCCCGCAGGGAGTTTATCAAGAACGTAAACATCTATAGCAGTATCTGGTCCCCAGTTTTGCACTATGAGGGTGAAGTAGATTGTTTCATGGAGATATGGTTGTGGATTACTGACTGTTTTTTCAATGGTTACATGGGATGTTTGGATGTCATTATAAACTGATGCTGTTTTCCTGCCCTCAGGATCAGTTTCTGATGAGGTTCCGCCAGTGTTGTTCAAACCTTGTGTAGCGTTTGAAATTACAGTGCCGTTAATCCATATGGTTACATTCTGTCCAGGTGCCAGCCTGTCGATTATTGGAGTTATATTCAGGGGATTGCTGTATGCAGTCCATGGTATTCCTGTTGATGTGGAGTAATATGTGTTCTCCAGCAAGTCTGGTGTGTAATAATCATCAAAGTTCACATTCAGGGCATCAGATGGCCCTTCATTGGTTATTAATATAGTGTAATGGATCGGATAACCTCTTACTATGTTATTTACATCTGATCCCCCTGTTACGGATGTTTTTGTAATGTTCAGGATGGCTAGGGTGTTTATCCCTGTAGTGGTGTTGTCGGTTAGGTTACCAGTTAGATTAGTGGCATTACTGGAGACGATCACGGTGTTGTTAATGAGTCCTGTGGCATTGGAGGGTACTAATCCTCTTAGATACAGATAAACAGTCTGGGTGGCATTCACCCGACTGAACACATACTCATAAGGAGCCAACCAAACACTCCAAGACACATTATCCAAACTATACTCCTGACCAGTTAAACGTGAATCCAAAGTGTCACTAACCTTCACATTCAAAGCATCACTAGGACCAAAATTAGTCACAGTAACTGTGAAGACCAATGGCTCACTCTGACCCGCAACCACACTCTCCGGAGCAGACTTAGTCACATTCAAAGCACTCGTAGTGTTAATCTGAGTCGTAGTATTATCAGTCAAATTACCCGTAAGATTAGTCTCGTTACTGGAAACAACCACAGTATTATTAATCAATCCCAAAGCACTAGAAGGCACCCAACCACGCAAGTATAAATACACTGTCTGCGTGGTATTCAAACGACTAAACACATATTCAAACGGACTATTCCAAGCCAACCAGTACACATTATCCAAACTATACTCCTGACCAGTTAAACGTGAATCCAAAGTGTCACTAACCTTCACATTCAAAGCATCACTAGGACCAAAATTAGTCACAGTAACTGTGAAGACCAATGGCTCACTCTGACCCGCAACCACACTCTCCGGAGCAGATTTAGTCACATTCAACACACTGGTAGTGTTAATTTTGGTCGTAGTGTTATCGGTGAGGTTACCAGTTAAATTAGTGGCATTACTGGAAACAACCACAGTATTATTAATCAATCCCAAAGCACTGGAAGGCACCCAACCACGTAAATACAGATACAAAGTCTGAGTAGCATTCAAACGACTGAACACATACTCATAAGGAGCCAACCAAACACTCCAGTTAACACCCTCCAAACTATACTCCTGATTAGTCAAGCGTGGATCCAGAGTATCACTAACCTTCACATTCAATGCATCACTAGGCCCATAATTCGTCACAACAATTGTAAACACAACTGGCCCACTCTGACCCGCAACCACACTCTCCGGAGCAGACTTAGTCACATTCAACACACTGGTGGTGTTGATTTTTGTCGTGGTGTTATCCGTGAGGTTACCAGTTAAATTAGTGGCATTACTGGAAACAACCACAGTATTATTAATAAGACCCAGGGCACTGGATGGTACCCATCCACGCAGGTAAAGGTGTACTGTTTGTGATGCGTTAATTCTGTTGAATATGTATTCAAATAGATTATTCCATGAGAACCAGTTCACATTGTCCAGGCTGTATTCCGGGCTGGTTAACCTTGGATCAAGTGTATCACTGACTTTTACATTAAGAGCATCACTAGGACCGTTATTGGTAAGAGTGATAGTGTAGATGATTGGGCTGCTTTCTCCAGCAATGACTGTTTCTGGTGCTGTTTTGGTTACATTTAATGTTGCCAGGGTTTCCACAGTGTTGTTTACTGTGTTGGAAGTTACATTGTGGGAACTGGTTGAACTATTGGCAGTTGCATTGTTGAGGAGGGTTGTTCCGTTGGGTGTGGATGCATTCACAGTACCGTTTATCATTACCCAGAAAACCTTACTCACATTCATTGGCCCGCCAATAATATTTGTGACATTTAAAACCAGTGGCCCAGTGAATAGAGCCAATCCACTCCAGCTAATTCCATTGAGACTGTACTGGTAGTAAGTGTTGGTTAACCATGAAGACAACGAATCATCCCTTAAAATCACATTCCTGGCCACACTTGGGCCAGTGTTGGTTAAAGTTAATGTATAAATCAGATTATTTCCAGCTATTACTGTGCCAGTTGGATTATTTGATTTGATTAATGTTAATTCTGAACTCTGGGTTACGTTGGTTGTGGCTGTGCTGTTGTTATTATTTGGGTTTGGATCTGTGGTGTTTGAAGTTACATTGGCAGTGTTGTTCAAGATCCCTACAGGTGCTGAAGCGTTTACTGTTGCCCTTATCAAGATAGTGGTGATGTTTCCAGGAGTTAAATTTCCTAAAAATATGGTGAATGGGTTAGATAAAATATTTACCCAAGATCCTGAATTCACAGAATATTGTGGGTGAATAAGCATGTTGAACCATTGTGCCAGTATAGTATCGGTTAAAACTGCGTTTACTGCTGTATCCGGACCTTTGTTAGTAACGGTTATGGTGTAAGTAACCTGTTCTCCTGCATTTACCTGGGCATCTCCATTTTTCCGCACTTCCAGATCAGCACCTATAACATGTATCTGGGTGCTGTTATTGGTGGTGTAATTTCTTCCATCAATAGGTAGTGAGGTGTAGTTCAAATTGGCGGTGTTGGTGATGTTTCCACCCGCCAACAGATAGTTGTTGTCCACTGTGCAGTTGAAGAGTAAAGTGGCACTGTGACTTATCAGGGTTAAACTAGATGAAGTAAAGATTAAAGTATTTCCTGAAACATTTAAAAGCCATCCAGAGGGTAAAACAGCTGAACCTGCAACATAATGAAGTCCGGATGGAATCACATCGGTTATTGTAATGTTATATGCATCTGATGTGCTGGAAGAGGTGTGTGTGACATTAATTGTATAGGTGAACTCTTCTCCAACGTTCAGGTTGGTTTTGCTTGGTGTCTTGATTATCTGCAGGTTGGGTTCAACAACGTGTACTGTGGCTATGTCTGATCCTCCGTTGACTCCCTGTCCGGTTTTATTATTGTAGTACAATGTGGCATTGTTAACCAGGTTCTGTCCATTGTAGTTTCCATTGACATTTTGAACCAGTACTGTGTAGTTTATGGTTATGTTCCCTTCCTGTGTTATGGTTACATTTCCAAAGCTTATCTGGTAAGTGTTTCCACCGAGATAAGTTACCAGGAACTGGTTAACATTTACACCAGCTGTTGTGGCATATGTAAATCCGTTTATTCCTCCATTTATTCCCAGACCATTAGGTATAACATCAACTATTTTAAGTTCAGTTGTACTTCCAACTGGTAAGTTTATGTTTATTGATTCTGTGGCTGTTTCTCCTATGGTCAAATTCACAGTTTCGGTTCCATTAACTGTTTTAGACACACGTGGTGCTCTGGTGGTCACAGGAGCTGTTGCTGTGGTATTTATATTGTTAACTGGGCCTGCGGGTTGTGTGGGGTCTCCAGTTCGCTCACCAGTACTGGTACCTGGATCACCCGGGGTGGCATTGTTAGTACCATGTGGACCGGGCAGGCTGGTTCCAGTGGCATTAACCGTGTTGTTCAGTGTGGTGTTGAATACAACGTCCGATTTGACTGTGGCATTGTAGGTTATGTTCAGGTACTGGCCAGGGTTCAGTTTGCTTACTGTTATATTGATTAAATTTGCAGTGGAGTAGTTGGTGAAAATTATGGATGGGTCGCTGGGGGTGATGATCATGTGGAGGTAATCCATGGTGAAACCATTCATTGGATCAATGATGATCAAATCATAAACCGGAGCACCGTTGGTGATGTTGTTATTTCGGATTTGTATATTGAATGTTGCTGTGTCTGAATTAGTTAATATGGTCTGGTTTGCTGTTTTGGTGGATGATATTTGGGGAACAATCACATTCAATGTGGTTGGGCATACCCCTGTCACATTGCGATTTCCTCCCGTGGCATTGGTAAAACTCAGTGTGGCATTGTTGGGTATTTTTGTCCCTGCCTGGTTCCCAACTATGTTCAGGACTGTGGTATTAAATATTAAAGTTATAGTTCCATTCTTAAGGCCCTGACCTCCCAGGTAAGTTACATTACCAAGGTAGAAAGTCAGGGGTGAAAGTGAAGTGTAATTGATGGTTAAAAATTCATCAAATGAACTTCCAAAGTCAAATCCAGAAGCTATGATGTTGGTATCGCTTCTTTTAATAAATGCAGTTCCGGCATTATATCCTAAATTAGATAATAAATTATCAATTAAGGATACGTTGAATGTTTCACCTTCTGGGACTGTTAACACAAACTGATATGTTACCACTTCTCCCACCATCACATTTGGTGTGGCAGAATCCGGTTCAGAAGTGTTAATTACAGTTTTATTAATTCCAGGTGTAACGGTGTTGATATTCACCACGTTGGATTTGTTGGTGTAATTTCGGGCATTATCATATCCTACGGACATGGATGAGAATGAAATATTAGCCTGATTCTGGAAAATGGACCCTGTTGGAACGTTGTCATTTACCAGAACCGTGAAGATAAAGTTTAAAGCATTTCCAGCAGTGATGTTGGTGTCAAGAAGGGATTTGATTATTACAGTGTTTCCAGATACTGTGAAACTGAAGCCAGAAGGTATAGATACTTGCGTGATCGTGGATGAGTTGAAGAGTACTGGATCTAAAACATCACGTAATTCTATTTGATAAGCTGGTGAAGTACCGTTATTGGTGACTGTTAAGTTAACAGTTATCAGGTCCCCTCCGTCCACTGTAGTAGGTGTTACATTTTTAGTAACTGCCAAGTTAGGTTCTACAATGGTAGTATTCACCGATGCTGTGAATGGAGGTTTGGTGTTTTCTGTCCAGTTAAGGGATGCATTGTTAGTTTTTATGGTTCCATTGGTGTTGTTGGTACTGTTGAGTACTGTGGCATTCAGGAGTATGTAGAATGTGTTGTTGGTTTTTGTGCTGTTGGTGAGTTCGCTGAAAGTGAATGTTACATTCTGACCATTCACGGAAACTAATAATGTTCCTAAAGTACCACTAAAGCCTGTGGTATTCAGGATGTACTCTCCGAGGTTGTAGCTAAAACCTGCTGGTAATGTATCGATAATGGTGAGGTTGGTTTTAAGACCTTGCGGTAATGTGACCGTTATTTTATAGGTTACTGTTTCTCCTATAGTGAGGTTTCCACTGTTTCCGTGTATGGTAGAATTTTCCACAATTTTGGTGATTTTTGGATCACCAGTTCTAACTACGGCCCAAGCAGAAGATGTGTAATTTCTACTATCAGGATCAGGTACTCCACTAACCCATGGAAGGGACCAATAAAATGCATTGACTGTGTTGTTGTAGGTGGGTCCAATGTAAGGTGTTTGGAGGGCAGTTATGTTGAATGTAAAATACAATGTTTGACCCCGGGGTATATTTCCCCCGGTGAAACTGACAACTTGTGAAGTTGAGTTGTAATTGAACACAAAACCATTTTGGGGGCTGCTTGCAACCACACTACTACTGCTTAAGTCAAATATGTTACTTGAAGATGATAGTGGATCAGTTATAATTACATTATAAGCCGTTGATCTTCCATTGTTGGTTACGGCTATAGTAACCGTTGTTGTCTCTCCACCCTGGATGGTGCTGGGGTTGAATGATTTGGTAACATTTAATACTGGCTGTACTATGTAAACTGTTGCCTGTTTAGTGATTGGTGTATGTCCTGGGTTGTTCCAGTCCATGGTGGCACTGTTTCGTGCAGTTACATTGGTTGATCCAGGATAAGCTGTGTTGTTATTAGCCCTTACAATGATGTTAATGTAAAATGTGCTGTTGCTGGTGGTGTTGGTAAGCCCTGTGAACAGGAACTTTAGATTGTTGTTTATCTGAGTAAAGGTTAATGGTGCCAGTATTCCGTTGAAGTTACTTTGATCCAAAACATAAGAAACAAAGGTGAGACCTGAGGGTAAAACATCATTTATTACCAGATCATTTATTTGTCCTGCAGGAAGGGTGACAGCCAGTTGGAATAATCCTGTTTCTCCTATTGTCAAATTAGGTCCGGAACTATCAAGTGATTTTACATAGGTTTTCTTGAAATCAACATCACTAACCTGAACTGATGCATTGTCTGAAAAGTGGGATTGATCAACTCCTGGATTTCCAACATAGTTGGGACTTTCAGGCAGGGTTAACGATGTAAATTTGGTGATGTTGACTGTGTTGTTGATTATCTGTCTGGGGTATACTGTGCTGTTTAAGGTGGCATTGTAGGTTATTATTATGGTGCTGTTGGTTCCATTAACTCCATAGATAGGATATAATGAACCGAAATTCAAACCAGTACTTGTGAAAAGGTCCATAAGGTTTAAACCAGTGATTGTTGCCCCATTAAGGTAATTAGCAGTAATACCACTGATTGATGATATGTATCCTGGATTGGATGAGAGAAGATCGTCAGTGACCATTACGTTGTAAGCAGGAGCATTACCAGTGTTATTAATGGTTAGGGTGTAGGTGACCATGTCACCTGCCTGTAGTTCAGTGGTGGGTGTGGCGGTCTTGTTTATGGTGAGTTGTGGCTCTCCAGTTTTCAATGAGACTATACGATTATCGCAGAATATTTCCCCTGGACTGTTTTCATAGTTGATGTTCAGTAGGTTGGTTAGCCAGAGACCATCGGCCATTGGATCTCCAGTGGAGGTGAGGGTGAATAATATGTGAACAGTTGCATTGGGCTGGGTGGCATTGTAGACATTACCATATTGGAAGGTGATGGTGTTCTGGGTGACATCCACAATCAGTGTAGGTATCACACCAGTTAAACTACTTAAGGTATCATCTTCACCTAGCCTCCATTGCCCAGCAGCAGGTATTACCTGGCTAGTGTTCTGTGCCTGGCCTGTGGTAAATTGGGAGGCCCTCAGCAAAGGTATGGGCAGGTAATCAATTAGATTAAAGTCGTGCAGATTGCTGGTGGGAACATCTATCAGTAAGGAGAAAGTCACAGAGTCTCCAGGTTTTACCAAATAAGGAGCAACCGGATCATTTCCATTAATTTTAATTATGTCTTTTGATGGTATGGGCGCCACAATTACAACCTGACTTCCACTGCTATCCTCTATTTGACTGCCATTCTGAGTTAACACCCCATCAGCAACCACTGCATTATTTATGGGGTCATTGGAAACTATTGGATGTGGAGTTGGTGGTGTCACTCCTTCATAGTATTCATTGATGCGGGCCCAGAAAGTTAAGTTTCCAGTGGTTGCCCCGTAATTTGTTCCAGTATAATTTCCACCTTCAACAATACCACTGTACCCATTATCAATAAGTATTCTGGTGACGTTGAATACTAAATAGGTGATTCCTGTGGTGGAGTTATGGTAATAATAGAACTGGTTAGGGTTGGTTAAATTGACAAAAAGATTACTGATATCAATACCGGGAAGGTGTAAATTGAGTCGGGGGTTGTATATTAAAGAATTCAGGAAACTCTGACCATCACCCAGTACATCATAGAGTACCAGGTTGTTTATTGAAAAATAATCTGAAACCTGGAAGCTGAGTGTGTATCGCAGTATATCTGTGGGTCGGGGTTGTATTGGGTCCGTGCTCTCATCATTGGCACTTTTCTGTATGGCCAGTGGTTTCAGGATAAGGGTGTAATTATCAGTAGATGAAACATTAATATTGGTGTAATTTCCAGTAACACTGGCAGTGTTAGTGGCATTAACCCAGGCTCCTGTATTTGGATCCAAGACATACTGGGAGTTGTTATCGAATTTTGGAGCATAAACTCGATAGATGATAGTTTTATCAGAACCGAGTACTCCTGTGATATTGCTAAAGTGTATCCACAGTAAACCACCAGGGGTGCTGGTGGATGGTTGCTGCACTATACTGCCACCATCAGCATCAACCACTTGCACGAACTGCAGGTTTCCAGGAAGTAAGTCTTTCACGTTAACATCAGTGACTGTCTGGCCATTGGCCACATCAACAGTGAGGGTATAATCCCAGGGATAATTTGAACCTGTGGCAGTTTCATCTTCATGGGGTGCAACTGTATTTTTAATAATTTTGATCACAGTAGGAGTTACCTGTGCAGTGGTTTGATTCCCTCGAATAGGTGTTCCTCCTGTTTCATTAGCACCAAACCTGAATACTGGATATGCCGTGATATTTAGAGGTAATCCCAGAGTGGAGTTTCCTCTTAAAAATGCATTGATTTGCAGGACTGCACTGGGCTGGCCACTAGTGAAACTGCCCAGTGGATACTCAATTATGTAAAGACTGTATCCAGGAGTTCCAGTCACGGTTAGTCCAGATAGTGGATCGATTAATGTTCCACTCAGGGTGAATGTTCCTACAGATGTAACACTCACCGGTGCCCCCAGGAAGTTGGCGCTGTTGAACTCTATCTCCGGAGGTAAGATCAACTGTACTATGGGACCAAAACCAGTTTCATTCCCATTGTTATTGAAAGTGAGTGTGAAGTTAAAACTTTCGTTTAAGAATTGTTCTCCAGGGGCATCAATGGATAAAGTGGGTTCAGGACCCAGTTGGAAGTTCATCCATCCATATAAATTCAGATCAGATGGGTTGGAGCTGAGTTCAGTTGTCACCAGTTTTTGGATGCTCATGTGTCCGGGGTAACTGGCGGTGACATAAAATTTTCCTTCAATACTCGTGAAGTTGAGTTCATAATGTCCAGTGGTGTCGGTGGTGGTCTGGGTAATAGTGGAACCATCAGTAGAAGTTATAGTAATAGTAACTCCAGGGAAGGGACTCCCATTGGTACAAGTAATCACATTACCACTGATTATATTAGAATTAAGAGAAATGGAAGAATTTGAAACTTGATCAGGGACACTTGAGTTACTGGTGTAATTTGATATTGTCTCTAAAGTTAAATTAGTTGAATTTGTTAAATTATTAAGGGTTGTTGAATTGTTATTTGAAACCTCGTCAACGTTTTCTGCGGCTGAAACTATACCACATGTTAAAAAAATTGCCAAAATAATTATAAAAGATAGTCCAACTTTATTTTTTTTATTCCCCATAATAATTATTCCACCACCAATAATTGAAAAATATTCATTTATACTATTGCCACAAATATTGTTTGTAAATTACAATATCGATTTGTTACTACTATAATTGGATTTACTAATATAAATCTATATCTACGAACTGTTCGTATTTTTTAGTAGTACTATGAGAAAAAAAGTTATGTGTTGAAAAAAACTCAAAATAAAGACAAATGAGAAAAAAAACTTTTTAACACGACCTTTCAATAAATAATACAAAGAATATAATAAAAATTTTGAAAATGAATGTAAAAAATATAAAATTTAGCATTACAAAATGTTCAATTAATACACCATTTAATAAAATTATGTTAGTGATTACTTAAATAAATGAATATATTATATTTGAGATTACAATTAAATTTTCATAATAACTTCGATAATCAACAAAATTCCATCAGGAAAAATATATACACAAATTGGATGTATAACAAAGATCGAAAGAAACATAGCTGAAATTATATGTGTATCAAATTAAAAAGGAGGGAAAACATGTGCGAATCAACTGTTTACGATACCAAAGGGATCAAACTCATGGATGATGTGATTCACATGAAAATTTATGGTGATAGAATAGAAATGGTGGATATTCTGAATCAGGGGATGACTGTAGAGGGTCAGATCGTAGAACTGGATCTGGAAAAACATAGTATTTTCGTGGAAGTTGATGAAAAGGGGTTAGTTAAATAGATTAGTTAACAAGAATCAACATAAATTAATGTGAAATTATTTTTTAAATAATTATTTTATATTTTCTAAAATTCAAGTACTGGTTTTCTTATTTTCAGGAGATATCCAGATATAAATTAATAACTAAAAAAATAATAAAAAGGGGGTGGATATTTGTTTCCACCAAAAAATTTTCCGTTTTTTTAGTTTTGAACCTATTTAAGGGACAATGCTTCGTGTGGACAGGCAGGTATGCACTGGTCACAGAGTATACAGAATCCTTTGAGTGGTACTTTGTCATCGGTGAGTTTCAGCATGTCGTATGGACATACTTCCACGCAGTCACCGCACTCTGCACACTTATCAGGACTGTACTCCACTCGGTTTCGTTTAACTACTTTGCCATCAATGACTTTGTCCATTTCTACCAAAGTTAATGCATCGTTAGGGCAGGCAATGGTGCATGCTCCGCAACGGGTACACATGGCAAATGCTGGTTCGCCACCAACTTCAGTGTCACCTGGAACTTCGAATCCGGTTTTGGTAACCACCCGAATAGCATCGTTCGGACATTCACGGGCACATGCTCCAACATAATCACATTTGGATTCATCCCATACTAATCCTTCCTCAGATGCGGGTTTAGCTGGTCCCAATTCAACATCCAGGTCAATGGCGTCAACTGGACAAAGGCTTTCACATAGTCCGCAGTAGGTACAGATTTCCGGTAGTTCCACAGTTAATGCGGAGGCTTTTGGTTTTATGAAGTCACCAGGACAGGCTTCTACACATACATTACAGCCGATACAAGTTTCTTCATCTACTTCGAACTTATTAAGCTCTTTGGTTCGTTTTTCTGGTTTTTTACCGGAAATGAACACTGCATTCCATGGACAAGTCTGTGAACAGACTCCACACTTGATACAAGTGTCCTCATCGATGGTGATGCTTTCTCCCACTTCAGGGAGAGTTATGGCATCCACTGGACATTCATCCACACACATTCCACAGCCCACACAATCTACAATATAGATAGGGCCGGTAATATTGAGTTCAGTCGTTTTAGGTTCTTTGACTCCTTCAACTCCAATGACTTCTACGGGGCAGATGTCTGCGCACTGCTGGCACATGACACAGTAACCCTGTAGCGGTATGGACTGAACTTTTCCTTCCTCCAATTTGAGGATTTGGGGTGGACAGACATCAACACAGTCCCCGCACTCATTACAGAGTTTAGGGTTGAAGGTGACTCTGGTCTGGGTAGTGCCAGATTCATCCACAGTCAGCTCATCAGTTTTAAGAGCACCTGTGGGGCAGATGTCCACACATTTAGGTTCTCCTCCACAAACATCACAGTATATGATGTCATCTGGAGATACAGTTATAGCTGCAGTCGGACAGGTCCCCTGACAGGCCCCACATCGAATACAGTCTTCCTTGTTAACCACTATCATCTTTCTTCACCCTCTTAAAAAGTATTAAATTCGTTTAACGAGGTGTCCCTCGCTATCGTAAACTTCAAGGGTGGCAAGTCTCATTTGACTGTCGATTTCATGGGTTGCACAGGATAGACATGGGTCGTATGCCCTGATAACCATCTCCATTAGGTTGAAGATCTTGTCGTCTACTTCTACGCCTGGTTTTATATAGTCTTGAGCTACTTTCTGGATACCCATTTCCATAGCAGGGTTGTTCTGGATGGTAGCAACTACAATGTTGGCTTTGGTAACCAGTCCGTTTTCGTCACAGGCGTAGTGGTGGGTTAGTGTTCCTCGTGATGCTTCCACGATACCTACACCTTCACCAGCAGTTCTTTCCAGAGCATCTGGGAATTTCTGTCCAGATAAGTCTCCTTCCAGAGCGTCAGCTGCACATTCGGCTGCGGCTAATAATTCAATTAGTCGGGCCCAGTGGAAGAGTAATGGTTCATGGGCGTATCCGAAGAGGCCTCTGAATTCATTTAATGCTTCCTGTGCTAATGGTGCGGCGTCAGGCATCTTATCGGCCACGTTGAGTCTTGAAAGAGGAGCAACACGGTATACTCCGTCTGGGTATCCCAGGTCTTTGATGTATGGGAATTTCAACCAGGAATATGGTTTAACTTTTTCAGCAATGTAGTCCAGATAATCGGAAGGTGCAAATTCAATGTACTTGTTTCCTTCTTTGTCATTCATACGGACGTTTCCGTCGTACATGTCCCACACGCCATCTTTAACCAGTCCACAGTGGTAACTTTCCATGTATCCTAATGTTTTGACCAAATCCAGGTTTTCTTCAAATAGTGGTTTGGCTAGGTCTAAAGTTGCCACACCCAATTCCACACTTCTTTTCATTTTGGTTAAAAGATCTTTTTGGGTTTCATCATCCAGACTGGTGGATATACCTCCAGGAGTTGAGGATGTAGGGTGAATTGGTCGTCCTCCAGTGGCTTTGATAAGATCTAAAGCATTCTTTCGGAGTTCAATGGCTTGTAGTGCCACTTCAGGAGCATCTTTAACTATTTGGAAAACGTTCCTAGTTTTTCTGTCTTTACCAGCTATGAAATCTGGTGCTGCCAGGAAGTAGAAGTGCAGAGCGTGGGAGTGCATTACAGAACCCCAGCTCATGAGTTCCCTCATTTTGTAGGCATCAGGGAGAATATCATCAGGTTGGAATCCAAAACAGGCATCTACCGCTTTGGCTGCGGCCAAGTGGTGCTGTACATCACAGATACCACAGATTCGAGGTACCAATCGTGGTACTTCTTCGATGTTTCTTCCCTGCAGGAATTTTTCAAATCCACGGAATTCCATAACGTGGAGTTTGGTGTCCTGGACGTTTCCTGCATCATCCAGGTCTACTGTGATTTTAGCGTGACCTTCAATCCTAGTCACAGGTTCCATTTTCAGTGTAACCATTTATTTACCCTCCTTTTTCACCTTTGCGGGCACTAAAGCCGCTGGGAGTGTGTAGGTATAGAAAGTTCCGACAATGTCATCCAGTTCATTGGCTACTTCTTCAGGGTCCACAGTTTTATCATGTTCCACACCAAAGTCAGAGCCAATGGCACTGATCATTTTAGCACCTTGATCCACTACATTGAAGGTAGGCCCGTAGCATCCACGGCACTGGATTCCAATTGATGGGCATTCTGCTCCACAGATGGAAATTGTTGCCGGCCCCATACATACTAATCCCTGGGGTACTAAACACATTTCAGGGTCTGGTTCTCCCAGTTCAAACTGACGAATGATTTTGTCCATAGCCATTCCTTCCGGTGGTTTTTCTCTAGGACAAACTTCACAAAGGTTAGTTTTTGGTATTTCAGGTAGTTCTTCTCCTTTTAACAGAGCCATGACTATCTGTGCAATCAGATCAGATCGGGGTGGGCAGCCCGGTAAGACTAAATCCACGTCAATAACATCGCTGAGTGGTCTTACTCTACTTTCTAAATGAGGTACTCCTTCACTGGGTATTATTCCTTCATCATTGTAGGTACTCGCTGAGTTGATATAAGCCTCTTCAGCAAGTGCTTCTGGAGTGTGTAAGTTTCCTAATCCAAAAAGACCTCCATAAACGGCACAAGTACCAAGGGCTATTACTACCTTTGCTTTTTCCCTTACTTTTAGTGCTAATTCCCGGTTTTCGTCGTTTCGGATGCCCCCACTTACTATGGCAACATCTACATCGGTCCATTCATCGTATTTAACATCCATGAGAACCGGCATGAATTCGAAGTCTGCTAATCCCAGAACATCTACTATAGCTTCATGTATGTCTGCTATAGCCAGTTCACATCCGGAACACACACTGAGCCAAATGTTTCCCAATTTAATTTTTTCTGCCATTTTAGGCCTCCATTTCTGATTCTTCTGGAGCTTCTAATTGTGCCTTTAGAGGGGATGGGCCCAGAGCAGTTATACGTTCAACCATCATTTTGACGGTATCTGCAAATTTTTCCCCTTCTGATGCAGATATCCAGTCATGGTGAATCCTTTCTCTTCCGATTCCCATTCCATCTGCTAAATTGTAGATTAATCTCATTCTACGGTCTAATTTGTAGTTTCCTGCGTCGTAGTGGCAGTCTCCATGGTGACAGCCGGCCACAATGACCCCGTCGGCGCCTTCTCGGAAGGCTTTTAACACGAACTGGGGTTCAATTCTTCCAGAGCACATTACTCTGATGACCCGCACATTTGGAGGATACTGCATCCTTGCGGTTCCTGCAGTGTCAGCTCCACCATAGGAGCACCAGTTACAACAAAACATCACGATCTTAACATCATCCTCAGCCATTGGCTTTCCTCCTAGCTTTGTCGGTGTACCATATTATTGTACATTATATGCATTTAGGAATAGTTATTATAAAGGTTACTTCAAAAACAAATTCGAAACACTTATATAGGAGAATAACAAAATTAGATTTTTTAATATTGGTTACAATGCTTTGATCGGTACCATGGCAAATTAAATCCGGTTATATTATACAATAACATATAATCAAGCTTTTTATTTTTACAGATATTCCGGAAAAACTGATCTAAATTTGAATGGATGATTTGTTTACTTATTAATAATTTAAATCTTTAAAAGACTTTAATACTATATTTGAATAGTGAATAGCGCTTTTATGTTGAATGGTATCCCTTAATTGATATCATTTGATTCAAGTGAATTTTCTCATACTATTATAAGGAAATAAGTCCATATAAAATATAAGGTGTGTTATATCACATCTACTATATTCTATCGTTAATACAATAAAAAAACTAAAAAATGGTGGTGGTTAAACTGCTACTGGAAATAACTGATCTGGCAGTGGAAGTAAGCGGAAAAGAAATTCTCACCGATGTAGACCTGTATATAGATAAAGGAGAAACACACGTACTTCTAGGCCCTAATGGGGCAGGTAAAAGTACCCTTTTTATGACCTTACTGGGTTTTCCCAAGTACAAAGTAACCAGGGGAGAGATAATCTTCAAAGGGGAAGATATAACCAACCTTTCAACCACTGAAAGGGTAAGGAAAGGATTTGGGGTTAGTTTCCAAAATCCACCTTCTATTAGAGGAGTTCGCCTGGGTGATCTTTTAAAACTCGAACACGGAGAAAGGGATGCTGAAAAAGAACTCAGCCCCGAAATGACGGATCTGGTCCATAAACTCAAATTCGATGAGAAATTCCTGGAAAGGGACGTTAACCTTGGTTTTTCCGGAGGAGAAGTCAAGCGATCAGAGATATTACAACTCTTAGCTCAGGAACCGGACTTTATAATGTTTGACGAACCTGATTCTGGGGTGGATATTGAAAATGTGGAGCTTCTGGCAGAAGAAATTAATGTTCTACTGGATAAGAACAAAAAACCCGGTCTAAGAGAAAAATCAGGGCTTTTAATAACCCATTTAGGTTACATCCTTAATTTCGTAGTTGCGGACACAGCCCATGTCCTTATGGATGGTAGAATTGCCTGTTCAGGAAACCCCGCTGAGATCATTGAAGATATAAGAAAAGAAGGATTTAAGGGGTGTGTGGAATGTTGCAAGATACACTAAAAAAAGCGGAAAAAGCTAAAAAGAAAAAAGCCGCCCTGGGAGAAGATATTGAACTAGAAGAATTTGAAACTGAAAAAGCTGATGAACACGAAGAAGTGGAATCCCTGGAAGACTTGCCTAAAAATTATCAGAACTCCCTGCGACAAGTTGGCGTGGACCCCGATTCAGAGGAGAGGGGCGGTTCCTTCATGATGATGGACCAGAGCAGTATTATGGCCCAGTCCACCACTGAATCCATTGAACTCATGAATATCAGGGATGCCCTAGAAAAATACAGTTGGCTTTCTGATTATATGTGGAATGCTATATCCGTTGATACGGATAAATATACAGCAGAAACAGCTCTAGGTGATCCCGGAGGGTTTTTCATCCGAGCTCTTCCTGGTGCTAAAACCGTGTTTCCTATACAGGCATGCATGTTCATTGGAGATGAAAGATTAGCCCAGAAAGCACATAATATTGTTATAGCTGAAGAAGGTTCGGAAATTCATATGATAACCGGATGTGCCACTGGAACTGATGTCTCTTCAGCATTACATATTGGTGTTTCCGAGTTTTACATCAAAAAAGACGCTAAAATATCATACACCATGGTACATAACTGGGGAGAGCAGGTTGAAGTCCGTCCGAGGACATCCATTGTCTTGGATGATAATGCAACCTACATAAACAATTACATACTCACCAGCCCGGTTAAGACCATTCAATCATATCCTACTGCCTACTGTAAAGGTGAAAATTCTAAAGTTGTTTTCCAATCCATACTAGGCGGTCAAAAGGACTCCGTGCTGGACATGGGTTCAAGGGTCATACTGGAAGGTCGGGGTTCCAGTGCAGAAATGGTATCCCGGGCAGTTTCCAAAGATCAGTCACAGATCTACTCAAGAGGACACCTAGCAGGGAAAACCCAGAATGTTAAAGGCCACCTTGAGTGTCACGGTCTTGTCCTGTCGGATGATTCTATGATCTACGCGGTTCCAGAACTTGAAGGTAGTGCCACAGAACTGGAAATGTCGCATGAAGCAGCGGTAGGTAAAATTGCTGAAGAAGAAGTTTTATACCTCACATCCCGAGGTTTGACTGAAGAAGAAGCTGCATCCATGATTGTGAGAGGATTCCTGAGCATGGATATCACTGGCCTACCACCAGAACTGGCTGTGGAAACCAAAAGAATGTTAGACCAGAGTTTGAAAGGAATGTGAGGAATTATAACCACCTCATCTCCTTTTTATTTTCCGGAATCACCCTCCTCCCAAATTCTTCATTTTCAAAATTCTTTTTGCACTTTCTATTCAAATTAATACTGGTTTACTTTACTCTATTCAAATCAATTATACTAGTTTTACATGATTGGATAATAATAAACCATGAACCCCGATTAACTAAATTATTTAGAAATACCGTTTAAAATCTGAAAATCTGAGATCTAAACCATAATAATACATGAAATTTTACAATATTTAATTACTTCTTAAAAAGGACAATAGAAATGATTCCCAGACATTAAAAATAATTTAATTCTTTGGAATGTAATATTTTTAAAAAAATTTATAAAAGTAAGGTCCAATTAAAACCTGTTTTGAATGAGAGTACGTGATAAGTGTATTTAAAACTAAATGATAAAATATAAGGGGTATAAAAAGGGGATTTATTCAGAAATGATAATGAATTCACCCACTTTTTCCACTTTACCGAATGGTACCAGTAAAGTGTCTCCTTTCTGTTTAGAACCTTTAACTGTAACGTTCCTTCCTTTATCTACTTTAATGACCACATCAGTTATTTTACCAGTTCTGTCATTAATAATAAGTTCTTCGAGCTCTCCCAGGATGCGGGCATTATTAGTAGCCACCTGATAGCCCTTTATTTCACTCCAAACTTTTTCTTCCCCTTTTATGAGTTTCCTTTCTTCTTTCTCAACCATGACCTCACCTTCTAGAGTTTCCCCTTAGTTTCTCTAGGCATATTATGTCCTCGGGGCTATTAATATTTAATGCCAGTTCAATTTTATCGAGGACTAGAACTTCTTCATCTTGTTCTGTATCCTTCCCCCTTAATATATTTAATCCAGAGGGAACCAGATTCTCCAGCACCAAACTGGCCTGGAGATCATGTTCACGGAATATTTCCACCGGCACCATCACCGACATGGCTGGGAGGGATGATTTTTGGTACTCTTCCAGAACCAAGTCTATGATTTCACCGGTGATGAGTGGTAAATCAGCAGTTATGGTAAGTATTATTTCATCCTGAAAATCATCATGGGAGAGTATAAATGAAAGATCTTCCACATATCCTTTCCCTGGAGTTTCTAAAATTCTGAAACCAAGATTTTTAATATGAAGTGTGGTTTCAGGAGAATGAGGACTGGTGGCTACTATTATTTCATCCACCAGGGATGAACCCTGCAATGCACTGAGTACATGTCCGATGAGGGTTTTTCCATTAACCGTTGTCATGGGCTTTTCCAGGGTCGAATTCATCCGGGTACCCTTCCCACCAGCCATTAAAAGAGCTATTACCATCTTACCATTATCCCGAGTTTATTATTTAAAAAATTTCCGTTCCTTTATTTTCCTTTATGATCTTTTAGTAATCAACTATTCATTGAAAAAAATGTATTTTTAAATGAAAAAAGGTTATTAGACGCTGGAAAGATTGGAGTTTAAAAGAATGATGGGTTGGGTAATTTCTAGAATGACTATTACTTCCAGACCTATCCCCTGACTTATTCCCTGGTAACTCCAATTAGTACAGATAGGGCAAAGAATTCTATTGTGTTTAAAAAGAATATGGGACTGCCCATTCCAGGACCTTTAAAACCTTCGTGAAGTAATAAAAAACCTGTGAATAGTGCATTTTGCAGGAGGAGTAACATTGCAAATGCAACTAGTCCAAAGGTGAATTGAGATTTGAATTTTCGGTAACTGCCTATGTACATGTACAGTAGAATCAATAAAAGGCAGATGTTGGCAATTCCCAGTACAACATCAATGGTAATTAATTGGGAGTTGTCGACGTTGATCGGCCCTAATCCAGTTCCATTTCCCCCACCCATTCCAGTTCCATTTCCTCCATGATACCCAGACCCTCCAGGCTCTCCAGGTCCTCCTGCTTGCATTAGATCACCTCTATACTGATTTAAAGTATAATATTATATTTTATTTTGAATATTTTATTTTTCCAGTAATGATTTTATTTATTTACCCATTGTGATTCATTTTACTTAGAATATCCAGGAAGGTGGGGTAATTTTCTTCCATACGATTTGATAAGAAGTACATTGCCCCATATTTCTTCTTTCCAGTGGAGTTAAAAATGATATCGTGATCTTCTAAGACTTTTATATGATGTTTAATGGTTTTATAATCAAGATCAAGTTCTTTAGAAAGTTGATTGACATTGTATGGCCTATCATGAAGGGTTTTGATTATTCTGGCCCTGTTAACTCCCCCCTTACTACCAGCAATCAGATACCATAAAATTCTTTTCATGACAATCACGAATCTTAAAGATAACCTTGGATGAATCAAATATGATCTTAGTTCTTAAAATAGTTTAGTTCCTTAATTAATCCATGTTTAATTGTCAAAATAGAATCTTAACATAATTTTAAGGCTGTATGCGGTTCTAGTTTATAAAAATAAAAATAGGGATAGGAATCTTGAAACTCCTAATATTTGAATTATGTATCTTGAGTTAGGAACTACTATTAGTTCCAATAACTATTGGTTCAGTAATCATCCCCTAACCCTAAATAAATCAAGATTTCTAACCTATGTATTTAAAATCATTTAGTTGTCGATAACTACATTTCATATCCTGTTCTATTTTTTCTGTAATTTTCTCCTCTGTCCCAGTATGCAGGGTCCTCCCTGCCTACCGCCCAGTGGTATGTGTGGTGTTCCCATGGAATTCATACATCTGGCCATCACTGCTGATCCCAATGCAAGGGCATCTGAGACAAATATAACATTTTCAAAATAGTCCTTTGCAAATTCTAAGATCAATTCTGGTTTGCGGCCAGTGATACCGGCCCTACCAGTGACTCCCAAGAGTGATCCTTCCATGATAACTCCTTCATCAGCTGCCTCCACTACCAGTCTTTTAACCACGTTGGCACTGACATGATCCAGTGTGGCAAAGAGGGTGTGAATGTCAGTTGATTCTATTATTTCATGGCCCAGTTTAGTGAGTTCTGGGATTGCATCACCATCTTTACCCACATCACAGCCAATAAGGGTGGTTCCAGCATCATATGCCGCTTGAGGATCCACAGGGACAGTTCCAAATCTTTCCCTTCCTTCTGGAACTTTCCGTATGTCCACATGTTCGTGGGCACGCATAGCAAACTCTTCAGCTGCTTTCCAATCTGCTTTTTTCAGTATGTCCTTCTTGTAAAGGTCTAAAGCTGCACCACCCCGCCTATCCACTTTTTCGGTTCCCCTAATGATGGCATCGGATATGGCCCCAGCCAGCCCACAGAAGTTTCCCACAGTCCTAGCGTAGGGTTCATCATTGTTAACTATCCTACCAGCCAGTGTGGTTCCAAAATCCATGGAAATACAGGGATTACGATAATCTAGATCAGTCCATTTGGCACCTGCTTTTATACCCGCAGTTACCAGTTCTCCTTCCATTTCATTTGCTACCACTGCTCTACCTGTTGGTGGAACTACACTTACCACCGCACCGTCGAACATGACTTTATCTAGGAGGGTGAAATCCTGTAAATTTTTTGGCAAACTGTCCTTGGAAATTGACGGAGACATCTTCCTGGGTGGTATCCCTGCCTCCAGGCAACCATTGGCCAGGGCAATGATGAGTTCTCCCACTTCTTTGGGCGAGGCAAAACCAGCAGTCACCCCAGTTGAACGGACCACGAAATCCAAATCATCTTCTATGTTTATCTGGGAACGCTCCACAGATTCGAGAATAGTATCTTTGACCAGATCAGAGACTGATTCATTGGTAAGCTCCACATGCCATACTGTCTCTCCAAAAACTTTTTCACCCTTTTTAGGTGGTCTGATGTCCCGGGTCATTTTCACTGTCTTATCCAGTAAATATGTTCGGCTGGTATTGAGGTTAGTTGCAGTAAGGATGCACTTGGTGGTGGTATTTCCCAACTCCACTGATCCCACAATGTAATATTCATCAGGACGCATAATAGCACCATAACCTCGGCCAACAGATTTCTTGGTAAAAGGCGCCATTTTAGCTTCTTCAATGGTAATGTATCTGCTTTTTGCAATAACGGGTTTTGGGCCTAATCCTAATAGTTTTTTGATAAATGACAACTTGATCCCCCAATTCATAATCTTAATACAAAATAAGTTTATCGAAAATGAATATAAACATTGTGAATTGATTATGAAAATAAACTTTATATGTAACTAGATTATCCACTCCTGGAGGTGAAGTTTAATGATTTCATAAAAAAGGATGATTTGATGAAAAAAATGAAAACTATAAATTTGGAAGAAAAAAGTTCAGGAAAAATAACCTGATAATTATACTTTACTTCTTTTTTAACTGGTTCGAACCAGGAGAATGGTACATGGAGCTGAATGTACTACTTTTTCGGAAACACTTCCCAGTAAACGTTTATCCACGATGTTTTTACCGGTTCCCAGTACTATCAAGTCAACATTTTCCTCTTCAGCCACCTTTACAATCTCATCTGCAGGATTACCCTCACACATTACTCCTTTAAAGTTTACCATGTAATGCTGGGGTGACTGGAACTCTTGTCTCAAACTATCCAGGATTTCCGTGCCTCTGCTTCTAAGTTCAGTAGCCATCATCTGTTTAACTTTTTTAGGTGTTAAAAAAGGTACTGATGTCTCCACTACATAAATACCTATGACCTCTGTCTCTCTTTCCTGAATAATATCCAAGGTATGTTTTATGATTTCGTCCATGTATTCGCCCATGGTGGCAACCATTATTTTTTCGTACATTTTTAATCCCTCATATCAACTTTATCTAGTACAAATGGGCATTCACATAATAAAGAACAGTCGGGTGAACATATATATTACATACGCCAGAACCAGAATTACTCCTTCAACCCGACTAAGCTTCATTCCCCGTTTTATTAGAAGTAAGAGGAGTAGTGTTATTAGAACCATCACTGGAGCATCAAAATAGGTGGTTATCGGTTCAACTGGAATGTTAACAAATAATGCAGGTATTCCCAGTCCTATAAGGATGTTGAAAATGTTACTTCCAAACACCGTTCCTATGGCCAGACTGTTCAAGCCTTTCTTGGCCGAGGACAGAACTGTGAAAAATTCAGGGGTTGTGGTTCCAAATGCTAGCAATATCCCTGCTAATCCTTCAGAAATGTTAGCCATTGTTGAAAGTTCGACTGTACAGTAAACTATTGCTCGGCAACCGATGGCTAAACCTACCAATCCCAGAACAGCAAATATAATAGTTTTAGTATTTAGAGATTTTTTACTGTCTTGAGATTTGCCTTCTTGAGACGTTTCTTCGCTTATGTCACAACATTCAATTTCTTTATTTTTATTGTTTTTCTGGGCTCTGATTAAAATCCAAATGTACACTCCATACATAATAATCAGGATAATCCCTAGAACAAAGGAAATATTTCCAAATA